>Ga0196970_1000048_pt1 | contig 204949 bp, 198 predicted proteins | sample S1v_513CmetaG_FD_148672 | JGI IMG/M metagenome (GOLD analysis project Ga0196970, IMG submission 148672) | Soil microbial communities from Anza Borrego desert, Southern California, United States - S1+v_5-13C | ecosystem: Environmental > Terrestrial > Soil > Desert | place: USA: California... | reverse complement strand
ATCGCCCTGGTGGCCGGAAGGAAGCGGGTGCCCAGTCCAGCGACGGGGAACACCACCTTGCGCACGGGTTTCCGCATTTGGGTCTCTTGTTGTTGAAGGACCGTTATTTCCGGACGGCCCGGTCCACCACCGGTGGAAAGGCCGCGTCCGGGCTTTCTGCCATATGGGCCGGAGGGGCGCAACATGCCCTTCCGGGGCCTGCAAAAGGTCAGGTGTGGAGCAGCAAGTCTTTCGCCTGATTTATTTTTGCCGCCAGATAGGTCGATCCACCATGGTCGGGGTGGACTTTCATCATCAGCCGGCGGTGGGCCTCCTTGATCTGTTCGGGGGTCGCGTCCGGGGCGAGGCCGAGGATTTCGCGGGCCTCCTCCCGCGTCATGGCGCCGCCGGACGGGGGAGGCTGCGCTCTTCCGTCGCGCCCCTCGCCGGCCTCGTCCGCGCGCCAGTCGGGGTGGGTGCGGTCCAGCCACGCCTCCAGCACGCTGGCCGACTGGGCGTCGTCGCGCCGGCAGTCCTCCAGCAGGGTCCGCAGCTGGCCCAGCGACAGGTCGTCCAGCGACCGCCCGCGGAAGCGGCCGTGCAGCACAGCACCCATCATGGCGCCGGTGTCATGGTTCAGCGTCATGCGCAGGAACAGCGTCTCGACTTGCGACACCTGCCCCGACGCCGGGCCGGCGCCGGCGCGCGCCCGGTTGCGCACGCTGCGGAAGTGGCCGAGCACCGGCACCAGGAAGGCGCCGATGGCCAGCGCCGTGCCCAGCCGCCCGGTGACCACCAGCAGCACCAGCGCCCCAGCACCCAGCGCCACGCCGCCGTAGCGCACCGCCTGGGCCAGCACGCGCGGGTCGGCCGCGACGAAGGCGCGGGCCAGCAGGTAGAGCCCGACCACCAGCGCGATGCCCAGGATGAACTGCGGGACCATGGCGTGCCGTCCTGCCTCACGCCCCCGGCTGCGGCCGGCCGATCTGGCTGGTGAGCAGCCGGACGTCGCCGCCGCGCCGGCGGCTGAAGTCCTCCAGCGCCGGGCGTCCGCCGGCGGCGAACACCGCCACCGCGCTCAACAGGTCCTTCAGCTGCTGCGCCGACGAGCTGTCGAACGGGCAGTAGGCGCCGCCGGACAGCCGCGCGATGGTCTGGAAGGCGCGCTTGGCGACGGGATCGCCGCGTTCGTGGAAGACGAAGACGGGCACGCCCAGCAGGCCCAGCTCGCCGGCCTTGTGGGCCAGCGCGTCGATGTCCTCCTCCATGCAGTCGCCGACGAAGACCAGGGCGTTGACCTTCTCCGTCCGCGTCTGCTTCAGGCAGTGCGCCAGCACGCGGCCGATCTGCGTCTGCCCGGCCAGGCAGTGCACGGCGGTCATGCGGCGCAGCAGGTCGCGGGAGTTGCTCACCCACGGGCTCGCCTGGCACTCGCGGAAACCGCGGTAGTAGACGAGCTGGACGTCGAGCCCGCCGAGCGCCGCCGTCGTCTCGAACATCTCGCCCTGCAGCTGGCAGGCGCGGTCCCAGGTCGGCTCGCGGCTGGCAGTGGCGTCCATGGCGAACATCAGCCGCCCGCGCCTGCCGCCCGCCGCGCGCACCGGCGGGATCGCCGCGACCTTGCGCAGGAACGCGTCGACGTCGGCTTGCGAGGACCGTTCCGCCGGCAGCTGCCCATCATCCGCCATATGCCGCCCCTCCCGTTCCCGGACGGAAAACCCCTGATTGGGAAAATGGACCGCCCCTGCGGCCGATCCAGTCCGCCGGACGGACATGCCCGGCGGCACAGACCCATCCACGGAACGCGGCGCCGTGGGTGCGGTTCCACCTCTCTTCCACTTCAAGCATAAGCGGGACTGTGGCGGCGTTAAGGCGGCACGGTGCCCCAATGTGGCACGGGGCACCGCCGCGCTGTATGGTCCGCCCCCATGCCGCTCCTCCATCCCATCGCCCGCTACACCCCCGACGAGATCCGCACCCGCGTCCTCCATATGGACGCCGAGGTGATGGTGCTGGACAAGCCCGCCGGCTTGGCGGTGCACGCCGCGCACAAGATCGAGCACCATTTGGGCCAGTACATGGACGGCCTCGCCTTCGACGCGGCGGAGGCGCCACGGCTGGCCCACCGGCTGGACCGCGACACGGCGGGCTGCCTCGTGCTGGGGCGCACGCCGGCGGCCTCCACGCGGCTGGGCAAGCTGTTCGCGCAAGGGCACGTGGAGAAGGTCTACTGGGCGGTGAGCGAGGGCGTGCCACCGGAGCCTGAGGGCACCATCGACCTGCCGCTCCTGAAGATCCAGGTCCCCGGCTCCTGGAACATCCTGCCCCACCCGGACGGGCAGAGCGCCGTCACCGACTACCGCGTTCTGGGCACGAACGGCGGCGGGCTGGCGTGGCTGGAACTGCGGCCGCGCACCGGGCGCACGCACCAGCTGCGCGTGCACTGCGCCGCCATCGGCTGCCCGCTGAAAGGCGAGCCCTATTACGGACCGGCGCGCATCCCGCCCGGCAGCCTGCACCTGCTGGCCCGCATGGTCGCCTTCCGCCTGGACAAGGATCACCCGCCGGTGCGCGCCATCGCCCCGCCACCACCGCACATGATGGAGGCGCTGGCCGCGTGCGGGTGGGACCAATAGCCGTTGGGTTTTCGCTGGCGCTCAACCCAACCTACCGGAGCGCCCCTCGTAGGTTGGGTTGAGCGCCAGCGAAAACCCAACGTTCGGGTGCTCTTCGCTCAAAACCCCGCCACCGACACGCCGTCGGCCAGCCAGACGATGCGGTCCAGCGCCGGGTCGTCGCTGCGCAGGGACTGGCCCTTGGCTAGCACGGTGCGGCCGGTGTTGTCGGTGATCGGGCCGCGGAACACCGCGGCGTTGCCGTTGGCCAGCTGCATGCGCGCGGCATCCGCATGCGCCCGCGCGTCGACACCGGCCGGCGCGCCGTACTTGGTGTTGCGCACCAGACCGCTTCCGAAGCCGCCGCGCGTCAGGCGCGGCCAGGGGCGGCCCTGCTGGATGCGGGTGACGACGTCGGCGTAGAAGTTCGTCCAGTGCCACTCGGCCCCGGTGAGGAAGCCGTGCGGGGCGATGGCCGACAGGTCGGTGTGCAGGCCGCAGCACAGGATGCCGGCGGCCTCCGCCACCTCGCACAGCGGTCGCACCGATTCGAGGTGGCCGGCCAGCACGTCCACCCCGTCGGCGACCAGCTCGCGCCCGGCCTTGGCCACGGCCTCCGCCGTCGCCCCCTCGCCCAGGCGCAGCAGGCGGACGGTGGCCCCGGCGTCGGCGCGCCGCACGCCCAGCGCGAAGGCGTTGACGCAGCGTACGATGCGCGGCGAGGCGCCGGCCGCGACGAAGCCGATGCGGTGCGTGCGCGAGGCATAGCCGGCGACGATGCCGGAGACGTGCTGCCCTTCGTCGATGTGGGCGTCGTAGACGCCGACGTTGTCGGGCAGGCGCAGGTCGGCGAGCGAACCGCCGCGCAGCAGGAACACGGCGTCGCGGTGGGCGTCGGCCTGGGCCAGCAGCGTCGTCGCCCAGTCGCCGGGATCGGTGATGAAGAGAACGCGGCAGCCGCGGCCCAGCACCATCTCCTCCACGCGAGACGGCAGCTCGGCCGCCGTGCCCTCGGCCTCTGCCACCGTGATTCCGGGCAGGGTAGCGACGGCGCGGGCGGCGTCGGCGTGCGCCTGGTTGATGCCGAAGTCGGCGCGCAAGCCCGGATAGAGGAAGCCGACGGTGAGCGGCGCCGCCGTCTGGGCCAAGGCCCCGGGTGCCGTGGCGGCCAGCGCCACGCCGCCCAGTCCCTGGAGGACCCGGCGGCGGGAAACCCCTGCGCGGCCCCCGATCGGGCCATCATTCGGATGCTGCATGCCCGTCTCCTGTCGGTACCGGGACTATACCTTAGTCGGAGAGGCTGACCAGCCGCGAATTGCCGCGCGGGGACCCGGCCGGGGGTGCCGCCAGCAGGCGCCACGTTCCATCCGGCGCGTCGGCGCGGTGGCGCAGCGCGTCGGCCATCGACCGCTCGATCCAGTCGGCGATGGCGACGCGGTAGTGCAGATTGTCCCAGTAGTTGGCGTCGTCCGCGGTGACGCGCGAGGGCATGCGAAAGTCCACGACCCAGGCCCCCAGCGTGCGCCCCAGCGCGGCGACGCGGTCCTTGCACGCATGCTCGCGCGCCGCCTCGACGCTGCCGGGGCGCGGCTGGGAGATGACGTGCACGGGCATGAAGGCGAGGATGGGCGTCGATTCCTCCGGCAGGCGCCGGACGAGGCCCGCCAGCCAGTCCAGCGCCGGGAAGCGCCATGCGTTCCGCTCGGCGTCGGTCACCACGGCGGGCGGAACCTGCGGCTCCACGGTGCGGCGCGGGCCATCGTAGATCTTCTGCTCCACCTTGACGCGGTCCCATTCGGAGTCGGGGGGCACGAACACTTCGTAGCCGTCGGCGCCCAGGCGCGGCCGGCGCCGGCCCAGGTGGAATTCGACGAGGCGGCCGGCGATCTCCAGCGTCTTGCCGTTCAGCAGGTAGAGCAGGTCGTTCCACGGGTCGTCGTCGTACATCCACGGCGGGAACGGGCGGAAGGTCAGGCGCTCCACGTCCGCATTCGCCTCGCACCACACGCGGTCCAGGCCGAACACCACGGTGCGCGGCGCGGCGACGGTGCGCAGGAACAGGTCGGCCAGCTGCGTCTGCTCCCACGCGGTGGCGCTGTTCATGGCGAGGTTGGCGAAGCGTCCGCCGAACAGGGCGTTCAGGTGCGCGGGCTGCAGCAGGCGCGACGTGGAGGTGCCGAACACCGCGCTGTCGAACCGCCCGCTGCGCACGAGGCCGGGGTACAGGAAGCGCTGGTTGTCGTCCATCATCGGCCGCTCGATGGGCAGCGAGAACGGCACGTCGCCATAGGGATCGACCAGCAGCACGAACAGGTACAGCGCCGCCACGAGGCCCACCACCGTGCCCACGGCCGTCCTGACGTACCCGGTCCAGGGGGAATGCCGCATCGCCGTCCCCGCCTCAGAACTGGAAGTAGATGAAGTTGAGGGGCTGGCCCTTGCCGACCTCGAGGATGCAGACCACCGCCACCGCCGCGAAGCCGGCCGCCACGATGCGCCGGGGCGGCAGCTTGTGGTCGATGAACTCCAGGCTGGTCGGGCCGATCAGCGCCACCGCCGCCGACGCCGCCAGCAGCAGCGGCCGTTCCAGCCCCGTTCCCAGGCCCGACGCGCCGAACCCGGCCATGGCCGCCAGCATGCTTCCGGCAACCGCAAAGTCCGGCGCGCGGAACAGCACCCAGCCGGCGATCACGAACAGCATGGTCAGCAGCCACGCCGCCGGCCACGGCAGCGGCCGCTTCAGCCCCTGCCACACCTGGCAGACGATCAGCCCCGCGCCGTGCATCAGCCCCCACGCCACGAAGGTCCACGCTGCCCCGTGCCACAGGCCGCACAACCCCATGGCCCCCAGCGTCGCCAGGACGTAGCGCGCGAAGCCGTGCCGGTTGCCGCCCAGCGGGATGTAGAGGTAGTCGCGGATGTAGCGCGACAGGGTCATGTGCCAGCGCCGCCAGAAGTCGCGCACCGACGCCGCGCGGTACGGCGCGTCGAAGTTCACCGGCAGGCGGATGCCGAACAGCAGCGCGATGCCCAGCGCCATCTCCGTGTAGGCGGAGAAGTCGAAGAACAGCTGGAAGGAGAAGGCCAGCGCGCCCGTCCACGCCTCGCCCACGCTGGGCGCCGTTCCGGCCGCGGCGGCGAACACCGGGTCGGCGAGGCGGGCCAGCGGGTCGGCCAGCAGCACCTTCTTGGCGAAGCCGATGATGAACAGCGTCAGCCCCTTCCCGAACCGCTCGGCGAAACCCGGCCGCAGCGGGTCGTCGGCCAACTGCGGGATCAGCTCGTTGTGGCGCACGATGGGGCCGGCGATCAGGTGCGGGAAGAAGAAGACGAACAGGCAGAAGCCGCGCAGCGGATAGGCCGGCACGTGCCCGCGCCGCAGGTCGATCAGGTAGGAGATCAGCTCGAACGTGAAGAAGCTGATGCCGATGGGCAGCAGCACGTCGCTGTGCGGCAGATCGACACCCAGCAGCGCCTGCGCCGAATCCAGGAAGAAGCCCCAGTACTTGAAGTAGGCGAGCAGGGCGAGGTTGGCCGCCACGCCGGCCGTGACGATCCAGTCCACCCGCCATTTGCGCCAGACGTGCGCCAGCGCCCACGTCGCCAGCGTCTGGCCCAGCAACAGCGGCACGAAGCGCACGTCCCACCAGCCGTAGAAGACGACGGAGGCCGCCACCATCACCCACTCGCGCGCCGCCTCGCGCCGGCCGACGGCGTAGAACAGCGCCAGCACGGCCGGCAGGAAGCCGAGCACGAACACCTGCGAGTGGAAGAGCATGCCTGATCCCAACGGGCGAACCGGCCGGTCTTGTACACCGGAACGGCCCGGCGTTGACGGGAAAAGTGTCCGGTCGTGCGCCCAGGCCCGCCTCCCACCCGGTTGAATTCCCCCGCCCTTGCTGATAGGACGGCAGCCGCCCGCACCCCGCACGCCGGAACCTCCAGGCCGGAAACCGCCTCCAAACCGGAAACCAATGGTCTTCCCGATGACGCGCCGCGACGGATCGCCGTCCGTCAACGCCACGCTCCCGGCCACCCTCCTGGCCACGCTCGCCGGGGTTTCCGCCACCCTGCTGGGGCCGCTCGTCGGCACCGCGCCGCGCGGCATGCCGGTGTGGCTGATCGTCACCACGCTGATCGCCGCAGCGGCGCTGGCCCTTAGCGGCCGACTCGCCACGCTGCGGCCGGGCCGCTTCGCCATCGCGGCGGGCAGCGGCTTCGTGGCGCTGGCGCTGGCGAGCGTGGCGTGGAGCCCGTCCGGGCGCGCGCTCGCCACCACGCTGGAAATCGGCTACGTCGCGCTGGGCGCGCTGCTCGCCGGTTCCTGGATCGCCACCCTGTCCGAGGAGGAGGCCGGCCGGCTGGCGCGGCTGTTCGTCGGCGGGCTGGTGCTGGGCATCGTCGCCTTCACGATCGAAGACGCGCTGGGCCACCCCCTGCACCAGCTGGTCAACGGCAAGGCCGCCTACGTCGTGGACGACAGCAACGTGCCCAAGCGCACGGCGGTGCTGTTCGCGCTGCTGGTGTGGCCGGCGGCGCTGGCGCTGCACCGCGCGGGGCTGCGCACGGCGGCGCTGGCCCTGCCCGCCCTCTACGCCGCCAGCTGCCTGTTGCAGTCCAGCCGTTCGGCCATGGCCGGGGTCGCGGTCGGGCTGGTGGTGTACGGACTGGCGCGCGCCTCGGCCCGGTGGGTCAGCCGCGTGCTGGCGGTGCTGCTGGTGGTGGCCTTCACCGGGGCGCTGCCGATCGCGCTGTTCCTCGAACGCGTGCTGGGGCTGGCGGACGCCTCCTGGCTGTTCACCTCGGCCCGGCACCGGGTGGAACTGTGGTCGCTGGCGGCCGGCCGGGCGCTGGAGGCGCCGATGCTGGGCCAGGGCATCGATTCCTCCCGCGCGCTGAAGATCGCCGGGGAGTTCCGCCGCTTCTCGGTGGAGGACGCCACGCTGCTGCCGCTGCACCCGCACAACGCCTACCTCCAGGTCTGGCTGGAGACCGGGGCGGTCGGGGCGATGCTGGCGCTGGCGCTGGCGCTGCTGGCGCTGGGCGGCACGCGCCGCCTGCCGGCCGACGAGCAGCCCTACGCGCTGGCCCTGTTCGCCGCCGCCCTGGTGATGGTCAGCACCGCCTACGGCATCTGGCAGGCGTGGTGGATGGCGGGCATCCTGGCGGCGGGCCTGATGCTGCGGCTGGCGGCGCGGGCGCCGCGGCGCGGAGGGGCGTGATGGCCGCCCCGAAGACGGCGAAGGACGGCGGCATCCTGGTCATCAAGCTGGGGGCGCTGGGCGACTTCTTCCTGGCGCAGACCGCCTTCCAGGCCATCCGCCGGCACCACGCGGGCGAGCGTATCGTCCTGCTGACCATCCCGCAGCTGGCCCCCCTGGCCCGTCTCAGCGGCCTGTTCGACGAGGTGTGGGAGGATCCGCGCGACCGCTCCCTCTCGTCCTACCTCGCCGTTCGCAAGCAGCTGCGCGCCGGGCGTTTCGCCCGCGTCTACGACCTGCAGGCCCAGTCGCGGACCGAGTATTATTTCTGGCTGCTGTTCCCCGGCCCCTGGCCGGAATGGTCGGGCACGGCGCGCGGCTGCTCCCACCCCGACCGCTACCCGGGCCGGCGCAAGGTGCCGGTGCTGGAGCGCTACACCCGCCAGCTGCGCCCCTTCGGCATCGGGCTGGACGCGCATCCCGACCTGTCGTGGCTGGACGCCGACACCTCCCGCTTCGCCCTGGAAGGGCCGTACGCGCTGCTGGTCCCCGGTTCCTCGCCGGGGCGGCCGGACAAGCGCTGGCCGGTGGAGCGCTACGCCGAACTGGCGCAGGCCCTGGCGGCGCGCGGCGTGCGCCCGGTGGTGCTGGGCACGGCCATCGAGAAAGACTTGGCCGCCGCCATCGCCGCCGCCTGCCCGCAGGCGCTCGACCTCACCGACCGCACCGGACTGGCGGAGATCGCCGGACTGGCGCGCCGGGCCTGGGCGGCGGTGGGCAACGACACGGGCCCCACGCACCTGATCGCGGCCATGGGCGGGCCGACGGTGGCGCTGTTCTCCGACGCCTCCAACCCGATCCACGCCAGCGGCCGGCGCACGCTGGTCCACCATCGGTCGGATTTCGCGGGCATGGACGTGCCCGGCGTTCTGGCCGCCATCGACGACGCGCGCGGTCTGCCCAAATAAAACGCACGCCCAAATAAAACGCACGCAATGCTCTGTGGGGAGCTAAAAAAGCGGCACTTTGTCTTCTGCCCAGCGTTTGGGCACATGAAATGGCCGCGTGACATCTTCGTCCCTGCCCTGTTGACGATTTGCCCTTTGGGGCAGAACAACGGAAATCCGGAGGACCCAAGATGAATCGCGACCAAAATCAGAACCAGATGGGCGACCAGAACAAGCAGGACCGCAACCAGCAGGCACAGCAGACGGACCAGAACCGCAAGCAGCAGGGCCAGCAGGGGCAGAACCTGAACGATCAGGATCGCGACCGGCAGGGTCAGCAGACCGCCCAGAACCCCGGCCGCCAGGGGCAGCAGGGCCAGAACATCGGCCAGGGCCAGGGCGGCCAGGGCGACAAGGGCAGCCAGAACCGCTAGTCCCGGCGGCGCAGGAGGGGAGCCGCCTCCCCTCCTGCGGGTACCACCGACGGCGGGCGCTTGGCGCGCGCGGCACGCATCCCAGTTTCACTGCATCGAAAGCGCAGGGACGGTGGGCGGCGGCCATGACCTATTGCGTGGGCTTGTACCTGAAGGACGGGCTGGTGATGCTGTCCGACACCCGCACCAACGCCGGTGTCGACCACATTTCCACATTCAGCAAGATGCACGTGTTCGAGGTGCCGGGCGAACGGATGGTCACGCTGATGACCGCCGGCAACCTGGCGATCAGCCAGTCCGTCATCACCCTGCTCCAGCAGGGGGTGGAGCTGGACGGCGAACACCACACGATCCTGACGGTGCCCAGCCTGTTCCAGGCGGCCCAGCTCGTCGGCGTCGCCATCCGCCACGTGTGGAAGCGCGACGGCGGCCCCTTGCGCGAACAGCGGGTGGACTTCGACGTCTCCATCCTGGTCGGCGGCCAGATCCGCGAGCGGCAGATGCGCCTGTTCCAGGTCTATTCCGCCGGCAACTTCATCGAGGCTACGCCCGACACCGCCTTCTTCCAGATCGGCGACCACAAGTACGGCAAGCCGATCCTCGACCGCGCGCTGACCTACGAGACCAGCATCGAGGACGGGGTGAAGCTGGTGCTGATCTCCATGGACAGCACCGTGCGCTCGAACCTCAGCGTCGGCCTGCCGCTCGACCTGCTGGTCTACCGCCGCGACGCCCTGCGGACCGAGCAGCGCCGCCGCATCAGCGAGGACGACGCCTGCTTCAAGCAGATCAGCGAGGGCTGGTCGACGGCGCTGCGCGAGGCGTTCCGCGCCCTGCCCCATCCGCAATGGCCGTAACGCCACCCTCATCCGGTTGAAGGAACCCCCTCCCCACGCGCCTGTTGGACCCGCACGGCTTGCGCTTGCGGAAAAGGATGGCGCGCGAATGGGTACCGACGATCGGGACGGCGGAGCGGATGCGGTGCGGGAGATCAGGGTCCGGGCCTTCGTGGTGGGGCCGGTGCTGCCGAACGACGACGCCGGCCGAACACCCGAGGCCCGACTTGAGGAAGCGGTCGGCCTGGCCAAGGCCATCCAGCTGGAGGTGCCGCACGCCGAGGTGGTGCGCGTCAACCGCCCGGACCCCGCCACCCTGTTCGGCCGCGGCACGGTGGAGCGGCTGGGCGGCATCGTCGAGGCGTTCGACATCGACCTCGTCGTCGTCGACCACGCGCTCACCCCCATCCAGCAGCGCAACCTGGAACGCGCGCTGATCGCCAAGGTGATCGACCGCACCGCGCTGATCCTGGAGATCTTCGGCGCCCGCGCCCACACGCGCGAGGGCCAGCTGCAGGTGGAGCTGGCGGCGCTGACCTACCAGCGCTCCCGCCTCGTGCGCTCCTGGACGCACCTGGAGCGCCAGCGCGGCGGCTTCGGCTTCCTGGGCGGCCCCGGCGAGACGCAGCTGGAAATCGACCGCCGCCTGATCTCCGAACGCATCACCCGCCTGAAGCGCGAGCTGGAGGAAGTGCGGCGCACCCGCTCCCTGCACCGCGCGGCCCGCCAGCGGCGCGACACGCCGCAGGTGGCGCTGGTCGGCTACACCAACGCCGGCAAGTCGACGCTTTTCAACCGCCTGTCCGGCGCCGACGTGCCGGCCGCCGACCAGCTGTTCGCCACGCTGGACCCCACGGTGCGCCGGGTGGAGCTGCCGTCCGGCAAGCGTATGGTGCTGTCCGACACGGTGGGCTTCGTCTCCGAGCTGCCGCACCAGCTGGTCGCCGCCTTCCGCGCCACGCTGGAGGAGGTGCAGGCGGCCGACCTGATCCTGCACGTGCGCGACGCCTCCCACCCTGACAGCGAGGCGCAGGCCGCCGACGTCGCCGCCGTCCTGGCCGAATTGGGCATCGACGCCGAACGCGACGAGCGCGTGGTCGAGGTGCTGAACAAGGTGGACCGGCTGGACGCGACCCGGCGCGCCGCGCTGATGATGCGCGCCGCCCTGGCGGACGGCCGCGCCGTCGCCGTGTCGGCCAGGACCGGGCTGGGGATGGAGGAGTTGCTCGCCCTGCTCGACCAGCGGCTGGACGGCGGGCGCCGCGTGGTGGAACTGGACGTCGACCTGGCGGACGGGCGGACGCTGGCCTGGCTGTACGAGCACGGGCAGGTCCTGCACCGCGACGACGCGGACGGCGTGGCGCACGTGCGCGTGGCGCTGGACCCGGCCGACGCCACCCGCCTCACGGCCGGCGCCATGCGCTGAACCGGCAAAGGAGGACCATGCGCGACGTCCGGATCGAGTCCCTCATCGACTACATCGACTTCATCTCCGGCGCCTCCGACCGCACGGTCAGCTACCGGGGGGCGAAGGACCCGGTCGAGGACATGAAGCCGACCGTCGTGCGCTCCTGGCAGCGCAACCGGGCGATCCGCGCCGATACCGGACGCAACGGCGGCGGCCGCAACGGCGGCGAGGGACCGTCGCTGTGGGAATACGAGGAGCGGCTGATCGAGTCCTTCAAGCGCCAGTCGCTGCCGTTCCTGGAGAGCGCGCCGGGCTGCCACCTCAACTGGCTGGCCGTGGCGCAGCACCACGAACTGCCCACCCGGCTGCTGGACTGGACGCGCAACCCGCTGATCGCGCTGTATTTCGCGGCCAACAACCGCGGCCGCTACCAGCGGCCCGAGCAGTGGTCGGACGCCTACGTCTTCATGTGGGTGATCAGCGACACGCTCGACAGCCACCGCCACATGCTGCCGCTTGACCTGCTGCCGGCCATGAAGCCGCGCGGGCACGGGCGCATCGCCGACGGCGAGAGCCCCGCCGGCGGCGACAACCGCGTGCACCTGTTCAGCCCGCCCACCCTATCCTCTCGGATTGCCTCGCAAGAGGGGCTCTTCAGCTTCGAGGAGCAACTCTCCGAGACGAGCTTCCCCGAAATGGCGGAAAGATTGGGCCTGGAGGTGACGCGCATCCTCGTTCCCGGTGCCGCGCGGTTGGATATCCTGAAACACCTCAACCGCTTGGGCGTTGAAACCGGCAAGCTGTTTCCCGATCTACCGGGCCTGTGTGCCCATCAGCGGTGGGTCGCCGAATGGCTGTGGTGATGGCTGGGGTGATCAGGGAGGATCGAGGGATGGACGAGGATATCCAGGAACGCATCCGCCGCCGCGCCCACGAGTTGTGGGAACAGGACGGGCGGCCCGAAGGCCGGCACGACGAACATTGGGCGCAGGCCGAAGCCGAAATCCGCGCCGAGCAGGGCGGCGGCAAGGCCAAGCCGGCCGGCAAGGCGAAGGCCGCCGGCAGCACGAAGGCCAAGACCGCGGAGAGCAAGGCGCCGGCAACCAAGCCGTCGGCCGCCAAGGCCGCCGTGACGACGCCGGCCGCCGCCGCCGAGGCGCCGAAGGCCGCTGCCAAGGGCGGACGCACCAAGGGTGCGGCGGCGCAGCCGGCGCCCGCCGGCGATCCCGGCAAGACCTCCACCAAGTCGGCCAGCCCGGCCGCCACGGCCGCCAAGCGCGCCCCGGCGCCGCGCAAGGCCAGCACCCGCGCGGCGGCCGAGGACCTGTCGGTGGTGGCGGAGGGCGCCGGAGAGGCTCCGCGCGGACGCGGAACGCGCGCCCGGCGCTGACGGCGCCCGTCCGGGGCCGATGTCCGTGCACGGCGGCGGCCCGTCCGCCGCCGCAGGGATTTTCGCGCGCGCCATGCGGCGCACTCCCGTCTGCGCCATGCGGCGCAAGCGGATCGGCCATCCCCCGTCATCGCGGGGTGGCGGACACGGAATTGCTGGCGGCGGATCGTTCGGATTGCTAACCTTGCGCCCCTTTTGACCTTCAGGCGCGATCAGCTTTCCGAGGTGGACCCATGCCGCACTACCGTTCCCGCACTTCCACGCACGGCCGCAACATGGCGGGCGCGCGCGGCCTTTGGCGCGCCACGGGCATGAAGGACGGCGACTTCGGCAAGCCGATCATCGCCGTCGCCAACTCCTTCACGCAGTTCGTCCCCGGCCACGTCCACCTGAAGGACCTGGGCCAGATGGTGGCGCGCGAGATCGAGAAGGCCGGCGGCGTGGCCAAGGAGTTCAACACCATCGCCGTCGACGACGGCATCGCCATGGGCCACGACGGCATGCTGTACAGCCTGCCCTCGCGCGAGCTGATCGCCGACGCGGTGGAGTACATGGTGAACGCCCACTGCGCCGACGCGCTGGTGTGCATCTCCAACTGCGACAAGATCACCCCGGGCATGCTGATGGCGGCGCTGCGCCTGAACATCCCGACCGTCTTCGTGTCCGGCGGCCCGATGGAGGCCGGCAAGGTCAACTGGCGCGGCAAGACCAAGGCCGTCGATCTGATCGACGCCATGATCGCCGCCGCCGACCCGACCGTGAGCGACGAGGAGGCGGCGGAGATGGAGCGCGGCTCCTGCCCGACCTGCGGCTCCTGCTCCGGCATGTTCACCGCCAACTCCATGAACTGCCTGACCGAGGCGCTGGGCCTGTCGCTGCCGGGCAACGGCACCATCCTGGCCACCCACGCCGACCGCCAGGAGCTGTTCCTGGCCGCCGGCCGCGTGGCGGTGGAGCTGTGCAAGCGCTGGTACCAGGACGAGGACCCCACCGCGCTGCCGCGCGGCATCGCCACCTTCGAGGCGTTCGAGAACGCCATGACGCTGGACATCGCCATGGGCGGCTCCACCAACACGGTGCTGCACCTGCTGGCCGCCGCGCAGGAGGGGCAGGTCCCCTTCACCATGGCCGACATCGACCGGCTGTCGCGCCGCGTGCCCAACGTGTGCAAGGTGGCGCCCGCCGTCTCCGACGTGCACATCGAGGACGTGCACCGCGCCGGCGGCATCTTCGGCATCCTGGGCGAGCTTGACCGCGCCGGCCTGCTGAACCGCGACGTCCCCACCGTGCACGCCAAGACGCTGGCCGACGCGCTGGAGCGTTGGGACGTCAAGCGCACCGCCGACGCCGGCACGCACACCCTCTTCAAGGCCGCGCCCGGCGGCGTGCCGACCGTGGTGCCGTTCAGCCAGGACAAGCGCTGGCCGGAACTGGACCTGGACCGCGAGAAGGGCGTCATCCGCTCGGTCGACAACGCCTTCTCCAAGGACGGCGGCTTGGCCGTGCTGTTCGGCAACATCGCCGAGCGCGGCTGCATCGTGAAGACGGCCGGCGTCGACGCCTTGATCCTCAAGTTCTCCGGCCCGGCTCGCGTGTTCGAGAGCCAGGACGCGGCCGTGGAGGCCATCCTGGGCGACAAGGTCAAGGCCGGCGACGTGGTGGTCATCCGCTTTGAGGGCCCGCGCGGCGGCCCCGGCATGCAGGAGATGCTGTACCCGACCAGCTACCTGAAGTCGAAGGGCCTGGGCAAGGCGTGCGCGCTGGTCACCGACGGCCGCTTCTCGGGCGGCACGTCCGGCCTGTCCATCGGCCACGCCTCGCCGGAGGCCGCAGAGGGCGGCACCATCGGGCTGGTCGAGGAGGGCGACCGCATCGAGATCGACATCCCCAACCGCACCATCAACCTCGCCGTGCCGGAGGAGGAGCTGGCGCGCCGCCGCGAGGCGATGAACGCCAGGGGTGCGAACGCCTGGAAGCCGGCCAACCGCCAGCGTGTGGTGTCGCCAGCCCTGCGCGCCTACGCCGCGCTCACCACCAGCGCCGACCGGGGTGCCGTGCGCGACGTCAGCCAAGTCGAAGGGATCGCCGTCCGGCGCTGAGTCCGGCCGGCCGGGGGCGGCGCCAAGCCGCCCCGGTCACTTCCGCATGCCCGCCACGAAATATGCTTATGTGCGGCGCGCAAGGGGCTTGCCTTGCGCGCCGTCTGTCATACTATGATATGTCGCGTGTCACAATTCGACTGAAATTTCGACGAATCGTCGCCATCCCTCGCTACCCAGGGGGAACTGCATGCGGTAATATGTTCGGGACGGGTCGGCGGGGGCGTGGATGACGGAAGCAGGCCAGGTACCGTTACGCGCATCCAGCAGTGGTTCCCCCTTGGGAACCGCCGCTTCGGCACGCGCGCACGGGGCCTCGGACCCGGCACCCTTCGACGGCTCCCTCGGCATCCGCGCGACCACGGCCGAGCGCAAGCTGGTCACCGTCCTGTTCGCCGACATCGTCAATTCCTCCGCCCTGGTCACCGGACGCGATCCGGAGGACGCCGATCAGGCGCTGCTGTCCATCCTCGACCTGCTGACCGGGGCCATCGGCCGCTATGGCGGCACCATCGCGCAGATGCTGGGCGACGGCGTGCTGGCCGTGTTCGGCGCCCCCTCGGCGCTGGAGGACCACGCGCTGCGCGCCTGCCTGACGGCGCAGGACATCGCCAACACCGCCCGCGCCGACGCGGGCTTCCAGGTGCGCATCGGCGTCGCCACCGGCGAGGTGGTCGCCCACGTCATCGAGAACGGCCTGTGGACCGACTACCGCACGGTGGGCGAGAGCGTGCATCTGGCCGCCAAGCTGCAGCAGCGCGCGGCCCCCAACACCATCCTCATCGGCCGCGAGACGGCCGAGCTGATCCCGGTCGGCCTGACCGTCGAACCGGCGGAGCCCCTCCAGCTCGCGCCCGACGTGCCGCCGTACCCGGTCTTCCAACTGGTCGGCGTGCGCGCCGCGCGGCGCACGGCCGCCGACGTGGTGTCGGCCCAGGCCGGCCCCTTCGTCGGCCGCCGCCGCGAGCTGGAGGCGTTGCGCGCCGCGCTGGAATCCGCCGAGGACGGCGTGGGCACCATGGTGGTGCTGAGCGGCGAGGCGGGCATCGGCAAGTCGCGCCTCGTGGCCGAACTGCTGCGCGGCTGCCGCCACCGGCTGGTGCACTGGCCGCAGGCACCGATCCGCCGCCTGGGCGAACCGGAGGACCTGGAAAAGGTGGCGGCCACGCTGGCGGCGGTGGCCGGCGGCCCGGACGCCGCGGCGAACGCCGCGGAGCGCGCGGGCGGCAGCCTGGCCCGGGCGGCCGTGCGCGAGTTGCTGGACCTGCCGGTGGACGACCCGGTGTGGCGCGGCCTGCAGCCGGCCGAACGCCTGCCCTTCGCCATCGAGGGGCTGGCCGCCGCGGTGGTCGAGCTGGCCAGCGGGGAACCGGTGGTCCTGCTGGTCGAGGACGTGCACTGGGCAAGCCCGCTGATGGTGCGCCTGCTGGACACGCTCGCCCCGCTGCTGGGACCGGCGCGGGTTCTGCTGCTCGCCACGTCCCGGCCGCAGACCGGCACGGGCTGGACGGCGGAGGGGCACGACGACGCGCTGCGCCTGACGCTCGACGCGCTGCCGTCGGACAAGACGCAGGAATTCCTCGACCGCTGGCTGGGCCGTCATCCGGCGCTGAACGAACTGAAGGCGCACGTCATGGCCAGGAGCCAGGGCGTGCCGCTGTACCTGGAGGAATCGCTGCGCGCACTGGAAACCGGCGGCGCCATCGTCGGCACGCCGGGCGACTACCGGCCGGGGGCGGCGGCGCGCACGGTCGACCTGCCGGCCTCCGTGCACGGGCTGCTGGCCGCCCGCATCGACGCACTTGGCGCGGACGCGCGGCGCACGCTGCTGAGCGCCGCCGTGGTCGGGCCGACCTTCGATGCGGGGCTGCTGCGCGCGCTGGCCCCGGTGGCCGACGCGGCGCTGGCCGAACGCCTCGCCGACCTGGAGGAGGCGGGCCTGATCACCCGCACCCGCCTGCTGCCGAACCTGGAGTACAGCTTCCGCCACGCGCTGATCCAGGAGGTGGCGTACGGCACCATCGTCCGCGCTGAACGCCGCGCCCTGCACGCCCGCATCGTCGCGGCGCTGCGCGACCGGCGCGACCACGACCTTCCCGGCCGCATCGACCTGCTGGCGCACCACGCCTTCAAGGCCGAGGACTGGACCTTCGCCTATGTCTATGGCCGGCAGGCCGGCCAGCGGGCGGAAGCGCGGTCGCGGCTGGTGGACGCCAGTCAGCACTACACCAACGCACTGGTGGCGCTGGAGCGCCTGGAGCCGACGCGCCGCAACGTGCTGCGGCGTATCGACCTGTCCATCGCGCTGCCGACCGCGCTCCTGCCGCGTGGCGTGACCGGGGTCGACGACCGCCTCACCCACGCGCGTGAACTGGCCGTTCAAGCCGGCGATCCGTTGCGCTTCGCGCGCGCCGCCTCTCTGCATGCCGCCTTCGAATGGTCGCACGGAGACATCGAAACGGCCGTCCAGTTGAGCCGACAAGGACTGGATGCGATCGGCGACAGTGCAAGCCTGGCGGTGCGCATTCCGCTTCTGATCCGCCTGGGCGGCATTCTGGCCGAAAAGGGGCAGTTCCGGGAGGGTTGCGCCTCCGTCGACGAGGCGCGGGGGCTGCTTTCCCCCAACCGCTCCCTCGATTTCTATGGAATGGCCGCCGTCGGGCTGGTCGTCGCCAACGGTCAGCGCACCCGCTGCCTCGCCGAACTGGGCGAAGCCGATGCTGCATTCCGGGCGGGGGCGGAAGGCGTGGACATCGCCGAGGAAAGCGGCCACACCTTCTCGAAGCTCTACGCGCTCGACCACCTGGGCTGGGCACTGATTCTGCTCGGCGAGACCGAGCGAAGCCTTCCGGTCTTGGAAAGCGCGCTCGCCTTGTCGGAACTCACGCGCTCCTACCTGCACCAGCCGTTCATCATGGGCGCGCTCGGCTACGCCAACGTCATGTCGGGAAGCCGGGAGCGCGGACTGGACCTGCTGGAACAAAGCGTGCGCTTCTATCTGCACGAACAGTCGAAAGTATGGTCGCAGCAGGTCATCCTGTGGCACGCCGAAGCGCTGCTCCACGCCGGACTCATCGACGCCGCGATCTCCGAAGCCGGGCGCGCCTTGCGGCTCGCGCGCGACGCCGGACGCATGGGCTATCAGGCACGGGCCGCCGCAGCCCATGCCGAAGCCCTTGCCATAGCCCACCCGCGCAGCGCCGACACGGTGCGCGCGTTCCAGGCAGCCGAGGCCCTCGCCCATCGCCTGTCGATGCGGCTGCTGGCCGAGCGGTGCGCGCGCTCCCTCGCCCGGTTGCCCGGCCAGCGAGTCCTGACCGTCGGCAGCCGCTGAACACCGCGCCGCAGGCCTGCGGTCAGCGCGCGACGGCCTCGCGGAAATAGCCGAGCACGTAGGTACGGATCGCGGTCGCTAACGGCGTGCCGTCAGCGCGCGTCGCGTCCAGTTCCGAGCACAGGTCGGCCACAGGCCGGCCCTCGCGGCGCGACACCTCGTCCAGCCCCTCCCACACCGACGTTTCCAGCCGCAGGCGCGCCTGACGTCCGGCGACCGGCACGGTGCGCGACACGACCAGCGGCCACGCCACCAGAGAAGCAACCTGGCTGACCTTCGGACTCTCGGAGCGGATCTTGTTTTCGAGCTGCATTGAGTGGCCTCCATCCGGCGCTGCGGCGAGCGCGTCGCCAAACTTCTATGCCCCTCGCGCCGGTTCGGACTGTGAAGAACTTCACAGCCCGAACACCCCCTGGCCTGGGACGGTGAGGCCACCGAAGCATCCCACCGGAGACGAACATGAGCATGATTTCGAAGGACACCCTGGTTCGCGGCGCCGACGGCCGTCTGTATGCCATCACCGCCGCCGGCGTGGCGGAAATCGCCGAGGCCGGGGCCGCCGTCGGCAAGACCCTGCGCGCCGGCGACCGCGCTTCCTTCGACACCGTCGACCATGAGGCTGCCCGCACCGCCGTCAACCCGGGCCTCTGATCGCCTGGGCCGATCCCGCGTCCGCGGATCGCGGCGGCCGGCTACCTGCCGAACCACCGCGGTCCCGCGGCCCCAGGCTCCCAATCGACCGGACTTCATTCGAGTAGACTGCGATGCCGTTCGACGAGATTTCCACCCGCTCTGCCCCCGAAGCACCGAAAGCGCACACCGCCGGAACCCACCGCACCGTGGCGCCGGAGGAGACGCTGAAGCGCGTCACCCCCTTGCTGCCGGTCATGGGCATCACGCGGGTGGCGAACGTCACCGGACTGGACACCGTCGGCATCCCGGTGGTCATGGTGACGCGGCCGAACTCCCGTTCGGTGTCGGTGTCCCAGGGCAAGGGCGTGACGCTGGCCGCCGCCAAGGCGTCGGGCGTCATGGAATCCATCGAATCCTACCACGCCGAACGCATCACCCTGCCGGTCAAGTACGCCAGCTACGAAGAGCTGCGCTGGTCGCACCGCGTGGTGAACGTCGAGCGCCTTCCGCGCCTCGCCACCAGCCGCTTCACCCCCCACACGCCGCTGATGTGGATCGAGGGGCGCGACCTGATGAGCGGCGAGGCCGCCTGGGTGCCCTTCGAGATGGTGCACCTGAACTTCACCCTGCCGCTGCCGCCCGGCCACGGCTGCTTCGCCGCCGGTTCCAACGGGCTGGCATCCGGCAACCACCGGCTGGAAGCCATCGGCCACGCCATCACCGAGTTGGTCGAGCGCGACGCCATCACGCTCTGGCACCTGCTGGACGAGGAGGCGCAGGAGGCCACCCGCCTCGACCTCGGCACCGTCGCCGACCCCGTCTGCCGCGGCATGCTGGAGCTGTACGACAAGGCCGGCGTCGACGTCGGCGTGTGGGAGCTGACCAGCGACGTCGGTCTGCCCGTCTTCCTGTGCCGCATCGTCCCGCGCGAGGACGCGCCGCAGCACAGCATCCGTCCGGCCATGGGCTCCGGCTGCCACGTGGCGCGCGAAGTGGCGCTGAGCCGCGCGCTGACCGAAGCGGCGCAGAGCCGGCTGACCTTCATCTCCGGGGCGCGCGACGACATGCCCCGCAGCGAGTACCAGAAGCATCAGGATCCGGCGCTGCACGCCCGCTGGAAGGCGCGTATCCGCGCCGGCCGGGGCGGGCGCGACTTCGCGCTGTGCCCGACCGCCTCCGGCCGAACGCTGGCCGACGACCTCGACACCCAGTTGGCGCGGCTGCGCGCAGTGGGGATCGAGGAGGTGGTCGCCGTCGACCTGACCAAGCCGGAATTCGGCATTCCCGTCGTGCGCGTGGTCATCCCCGGCCTGGAAGGGCTGGACGACTCCCCGGACTACCTGCTCGGCGCCCGCGCGCGCGCCCTGGTGGAAAGCAAGCTGGAAAGCAAGCCCCTGGAGACCGAACCATGAGCGTCTACGTCTTCCTCGGCCCCACCCTGTCGCACGAGGACGCGGCCCGCGACCTGAACGCCACCTACCTGCCCCCGGTGGCGCAGGGCGACGTCGCCCGCATCTGCCTGGAAAAGCCCAAAGCCATCGCCATCGTCGACGGCTATTTCGAAAGCGTGCCGGCGGTGTGGCACAAGGAGATCCTGTTCGCGCTCCAGCAGGGCGTGGCGGTGTTCGGCGCGTCCAGCATGGGCGCGCTGCGCGCGGCCGAACTGCACCCCTTCGGCATGGTCGGCGTCGGCGCCATCTTCGAGGCGTACCGCGACGGCCGGCTGGAGGACGACGACGAGGTGGCGGTGACGCACGGCCCGGCCGAGCTGGGCTACCTGTCGCTGTCGGAGGCCATGGTCAACATCCGCCGCACGCTGGCCGACGCGGTGGCCGACGGCGTCGTGTCCGTGCGCACCGGCCGCGTGCTGGAGGAAACCGCCAAGGCCCTGCCCTACCGCGAGCGCGGCTACGGCCGTATGCTGCGCCTGGGCGGCGAGAGCGGCCTGCCGGAGGACGAGCTGGCGCGCCTGCGCGCCTGGCTGCCCACCGGCCGGGTCGACCAGAAGCGCGAGGACGCCCGCCTCATGCTGCGCACGCTGCGCCGCTGGCTGGGCGCCGACGCCGGGGCGCCGGACGTCCGCTTCCATTTCGAGCACACCACCCTGTGGGAGCGCGCCGCGCGGGAGGCCGCCCGCCCCGGCTGACCGCGCCCGAAGCCGCCCGCAGGTATGCATCGCCGCCGCAATTCCGCACGATGGAAGCGCAACACTCATATCCCTGTATGCGCTATACTCGCGCCGCGCGCCGTAACCGTTACGGAGCGCCGGGATAGATGACGGCGGATGACGAGATGGCGACGGGCGGAGTCGTGGACGTTGCCGCGGTGCTGCGGCGCAACCGCCTTCTGGGCGGGCTCGACCGGCGCGAGATGGACGAACTGCTGACGCTGGGCCGGCTGGTGCGCTACCCGGCCGAGACGACGGTGTTCGCCAAGGGCGATCCCGGCGACTGCGTCTTCGCCATCCTGAAGGGCCAGATCGGCATCCACACGTCGTCGATCGACGGCAAGATGATGCTGCTCAACATCCTCGACGCCGGCGACGTGCTGGGCGAGATCGCGCTGATCGACGGGCGCGAGCGGACGGCCGGCGCCACGGCGCTGCGCCCGTCGGAGCTGTTCCGCATCGACCGCGCCGATTTCATCCCCTTCCTGGAACGCCACCCGCGGCTCGCCATCCATATGATGGGCGTGCTGTGCGAACGCCTGCGCTGGGTCAGCGAGAGCATCGAGGACGCCGTCTTCCTCGACGTGCCCCGCCGCTTGGCCAAGCGGCTGCTGCAGCTCGCGCGCGACTACGGGCAGCCGGCCTCGGGCGGCCTGCGCATCGGCCAGCCGATCTCGCAGGAGGGGCTGGCGCACATGCTGGGCGTCACGCGCGAGATCGTCAACCGCAGCCTGAAGGCGCTCAAGAAGTCGAACGCCATCGCCTATTCCAAGGGCTTCATCGTCCTGACCGACCTGCACCTGCTGCGCGACATGGCCGGGGAGCCCGTGGATTCCGGGCATACATCCGGACGCATGGCCGAACACACGGGGGAGTGAAACTTTTATCACCTCTTTCCCGTGCGAACAGGCTATACTACCATGGTGAGCAACCCCTCCGCATGCAATCAGGGGGTATCTGCAGCATGGGAAGCAATGGGGTATCGAAGAAAGACGGCGCCAATCCGCCGGGGGTGGGGCCTTTGACGAGCCGAACCGTTTCGATCGACGGCCAGCCGACGCAGGTGCGCCTTGAGCCTTCCTATTGGGAGGCGCTGGACGACATCTGCCGGCGCGAGGATCTCGCGATCGACGAGCTGTTCACGGACCTCCGGGGCCGGCTGGACCAGCAGACCAGGCGCGCCCCGCGGTCGGCCAGCACGGTTTCGATCGCCAACGCGGCGCGCGTCTTCATCGTCGGCTACTACCGCCAGGCGGCTACGGAGACGGGACACGACCGCGCCGGCCATGGCCGGGGCGATCCGCTGAACAGCACGCCGTTCGCCGACGCCGCGCCCGGCAAGAAGGGATCCGGCACGCACTGACGCGCGCTCTGACGCGCCCATGGGCGCGCCCCTTCCCGGGCGCACCCGCGCGCGCCCACGCACCCGCCGGAGCAGGCGGAACGGCACAGTCTATGGCTTTTGGCATAAATTCACCGAAAGCCCTACTCCGTGCGTGCTTGCTTTGGTAAGAAGAGCGCAGACGCGCCAATAATCCGAAGCCGGCAGACGGCCATGGTCCAGTTTTCCGCAGCAGACACAGCCGAGCCACGCCGGGCGCCGATTGCCCGGATGCGGGAAGTCGCGCTGCTGGGCGGCACCATGGCGATGCTGTTCTTTGGTATGCGTTACAATTATCTTCTCTTCCACACGATCGCCGAGCTGTTCAGCATCGTGGTCGCCACGGCGACCTTCATGATCGCTTGGAACACACGGCACACCAACCAGTCACCCTTTCTGGCCTTCATCGGGCTGTCGTTCCCGGCCGTGGCGGCGATCGACCTTCTGCACACCCTGGCCTTCCGGGGCATGAACGTGTTCCCGGTGACCGGCTCCAACCTCGCCACGCAGCTGTGGCTGGCCGCGCGCTACGTGCAGGCGGGCGCCTTCCTGGTGGCGCCGCTGCTGCTGCCCAACGCGCGGGTGTCCGCGGCCGTGGTGCTGGGCATCGAGGCGGTGCTGTTCTCGGCGACCGTCCTGGCCACCATGACCTTCGACCTGATGCCGGCGGCCTATGTCGAGGGCTATGGCCTGACGGCGTTCAAGATCGCCAGCGAGTACGTGGTGAGCGGCGTGGTCGCCCTGGGCTGCCTGGCGCTGATCGCGCGGCGGCGCCACCTGGAGCCCGGCGTGTTCACGCTGTCGCTCGGCGGCATCGCGCTGGTGATCCCGCAGGAGATGGCGTTCACGCTGTACCACGACCCGCACGGGCTGATGAACGCGCTGGGCCACTTCTGCAAGATCCTGTCGTACTACCTGCTGTACAAGGCGGTGGTCGTCACCGCGCTGAAGCATCCCTACGACCTGCTGTTCTACCGCCTGTGCCGCAGCGAACAGGCGCTGCGCGACCACCTGGGCGGCCTGGAGGCCGTGGTCGAAACCCGCACCGCCGAACTGCGGGAGAGCGAGGCGCGCTGGCGGGCGCTGCTGGAATGCTCCAACGACTGGTTCTGGGAAACGGACGCGGCCGGCCGCTTCGTCTCGCTCTCGGCGAACGCCGAGGAATCGACCGGCCGCCCCGCGGCGGAGTTGCTGGGCAAGACCTACGCCGACCTGCTTGACGCCGGCCGCGCGCCGGAGGACTTCGCCGAACTGACGGAGGAGTTGCGCCAGCGCCGGCCGTTCCGCCGCCTGATCATTCCGCTGGAGACGCCGGCCGTGACCGGCCGCTGGATCTCGGTCAGCGGCGTGCCGCGCTTGGCGCCGGACGGCCGCTTCCTGGGCTACCGCGGCACGGCCAGCGACATCACCGACCGCCGCCGCGCCGGCGAGGCGGTGCGCCAGAAGCGCACCATGGCCGCGCTGGGCAGCCTCGTGGGCGGTCTGGCGCACGAGATCAACAACCTGCTCCAGCCGGTCATCAGCCTGTCGGAACTGGCGCTGGGCCGCGTCGGCGAGGATCCCAAGCTGCGCACCTACCTGACGGCGATGCACGACAGCGGGCTGAAGGCGCGCACCATCCTGCGCGACGTGCTGGCCTTCGCCCGCTCGGAGGTCGCCGACTCGCCGCCCGGCGACATCGGCGAGGCGGTGCGTTCGGCCATCCAGCTCACGCTGCCCGGGCTGCCGTCCGGCATCATGGTGCAGACGCACATCTCCGACGGCCTGCCGGCGGTGACCATCACCGCCACGGAGCTGTCGCAGGTCCTGCTGAACCTCATCCAGAACGCGCGCGACGCCATGCCCGGCGGCGGCATCCTGTCGCTGAGCGCCGAGGCGGTCACGCTGCGCGACCCCGAGGCGTCGCGCCTGGAGATCCCCGAGGGCCTGTACGTGCGCCTCTCCGTCACCGACACCGGTGCCGGCATGGACGAGGCGACGCGGCACCGCGTGTTCGAGCCGTTCTTCACCACCAAGCCGGTCGGCCTCGGCACCGGGCTTGGGCTTTCGGTCGTCTATGGTATTGTCCGCAACGGTGGAGGCGTCATTTCGGTCGACAGCGCCCTCGGCCGGGGCACGACCGTCGTCATCGATCTGCCGGCGGCGACGGAACGAAGTGACGAAAACAATAAGGAAATCGTCCATGGCGAAGGTGTTGGTGGTTGAGGACTCCCCGGCGGTCCGGCTGGCGATGGTCGATGTGCTGGAAGGCCTCGGGCACACGGTGGTCGAGACGGAGAACGGCCGCATCGCCATCGAACGGCTCGGCGAAGGCCCCTTCGACCTGGTGCTCACCGACGTGCTGATGCCGGAGGTCGACGGCATCGAGGTGATCAAGGCGGTCCGCCGCGTGTATCCCGACACGAAGATCCTGGCGGTGTCCGGCGGCGCCCCCAACCTGCCGGCCGGCTATGCGCTCAAGATGACCGAGATGTTCAGCGCCGACGCCGTGCTCTACAAGCCGTTCCTCAACGAGGAACTGCGCAAGACCGTCGCCAACCTGTTGAACGGCGCCGGCGCGGGCTGAACGCCCGCCCCCTCCTCCCCCCTCCGTTCCTCCCGCGTCTGCGCGCACACGTCGCAGGCCGTGACCGTCAATGCCCGCCATGCGGGCGTTGACAGGCGATCCGCCGCGCGCTATCAGTTACGTGTCTAAACGGTATAGATGCTTAAGGTCGGGCGCCAGAACCCGCCGTGCCGTGCCGACACAACCGCGCTCGCCGACGCCTGGGAGGAGACCGCCATGCCGATCGCACTGCCTTACGCCACGTTGAACGAGGAAGCGTCGACCGATGGAGTCGAGAGCCTGACGGGCGTGCTCGCCCACCTCTGCCGCGAGGTGCGGGATCCGCTCAACGTCATTCTCGGCTTCGCCCAGATCATCGCCGACGGCCGGTCGCCCACGCCCCCGGCGTTGCGCGATTACGCCAGCCTGTGCGACACGGCCGGCGGGCAGCTGCTGCGCCTCCTCGACAACGCCGCCCTGTGGCTGCACGCCCGCCAGGGCGACGCGCCGGCGGACCTCATGCCCATCGAACTGGGCGGCCTCCTCGAAGAGGTGCTGAAGCGGTTCGAGCCGCGGGCGGCGGCCAAGGGCGTGCGCCTCGTCAACGCGGTGAGCCGCATGCCGGTCGCCGGGGAGCCCGCCGCCCTCTGCCACCTGCTGTGCCAGTTGCTGGACAACGCGCTGCGCTACAGCCGGCCCGGCGGCACGATCACCGTGACCGCGCTGCGGCGCGACGCGACGGTCGACATCCGCGTCGCCGACACCGGCGTCGGCATGGCCGCCGCCCAGCTCGCCGCGCTGTTCCGGGCGACGCCGCCCGTGCCGCTGCCGGACACCGACGGCAACGCCGGCAGCGGCCTCGGCCTCCTGCTGTGCAAGCTGCTGGCGGAGCGCATGGATGGGGCGATCCGCCTGGACAGCCGGCCGGGCCACGGCACGACGGCGACCGTGTCGCTGGGTGCGGCGTCCATGCGGCGGATGGTTCCCGCGCCCACGCCCCGCCTCGTCAATTAGCGGCACGACACATTGCCTTCCGCACAGAAACACTCGGACATTTTGTTAGGCGCTGCGCGTCATTCGAAACTTTCGAATAGTAATATCGCCATAACACGGAACTCATAGACGGTCTTCTGGCCACCGTTACTTACCGGCAAGTGGGTCAGAGAGAGAATTGTATATTGACGAACCAACATTGGCTGGCGTCAACTTGTGATACAGAAATCTGGGAGGACGGCGACATGCGTGCATCGGAAGAGCGGGAAGAACTCCTCGACTTCCTCGGCATCGATGCGGAGACACGGCGGCTCCTCCCCGAGCTATCGACGGTCGTCGACGGTTGCATCGACACGGCGTTGACCGACTTTTACGCGCATGTCGCCCGTTTTCCGGGCGTCAACGCGCTGTTCCGCGACCCGTCGCGCCAGCGGCATGCGCAGGAGATGCAGAAGGCGCACTGGCGCCGCCTGTTCGCCGGCCAGCTGGACGAGGACTATGCGCGCTCCGTCCACCGCATCGGCGACGCCCACGCGCGCATCGGTCTGGCGCCGCACTGGTACATGTCCGCCTACGGGTTGACCCTGGCACGCCTTCTGGCCGCCATCGAGAAGCACTGCCGCCGCCGCTTCGCCAGCGCCGCCGGGTGCGAGCGCATGACGGCGATGATGAGCGCGGCCGTGCGCCTGTCGGTGCTGGACATGAACCTGTCGGTGGACGCCTACCTCCAGCGCCTGGAGGAGCGCCACGCCGAGGAACTGGGCCGCATGCTGGGCGACTTCGAATCCTCCATCGGCGTGCTGGCCGAGAACATCTCGCGCGCGTCGGAGGAGATGCACCGCTCGGCCGAGCAGCTGTCCTCCATTTCCGAGGCCACCAACCAGCGCTCGCGCGTCGTCGCCGCCGCGGCGGGCCAGGCCACCGGCAACGTCGAGGCGGTGGCCTCCGCCGCCGAGGAACTGTCGGCCTCCATCGCCGAGGTGAACAAGCAGATCCAGTCCTCCTCGCAGATGGCGCAGGGGGCAGCCACGCGGGCCGACCGCGCCAACGGCACGGTGGAGGGGCTGGTGTCCGCCGCCGGCCGCATCGGCGAGGTGGTCAAGCTGATCTCCGGCATCGCCAGCCAGACCAACCTGCTGGCGCTGAACGCCACCATCGAGGCCGCCCGCGCCGGCGAGGCCGGCAAGGGGTTCGCCGTGGTCGCCGGCGAAGTGAAGCACCTGGCCACCCAGACCGCCAAGGCCACCGACGAGATCAGCACGCAGATCGCCGAGATCCAGGCGGTGACCGGTCAGGCGGCCCGCGCCATCCGCGAGGTGGCGGACGCGGTCCTGTCCATCAACGAGGTGCTGGCCGCCGTCGCCGCGGCCGCCGAGCAGCAGGGGGCGGCCACCAGCGAGATCGCCCGCAACGTGCATCAGGCGGCGTCCGGCACCGCCGACGTGACCGCCAACATCGGCGCCGTCTCGCAGGCGGCCGGCGAGACCGGCGGCATGGCGGAAAGCGTGCTCGCCGCCTCGCGCGACCTCGCCGGCCAGTCCGACCAGCTCCGCCAGCACGTCAACGGCTTCATCACCCGCCTGAAGCGGGCCTAAGCCACAGCGACCCGTGGGTTGGGTTGTCGGCTGCGCCTCAACCCGGCCCGCGGCATTCCTGTTGTCGGGAGGACGGCGGCCTTACGCCGCCTGACGCTTGATCAGCAGGCCGCGCAGGACGCGGGAGAGCACGTCGGCGAGCTGGTACTGCTCGTCCTGCGGCAGGTTGCCGATCACCGCCGCGAACTCCTTCAGCGGGTCGTGCTCCAGCAGGTCGAGCGCGGTGGGCGTCGGGTGCAGCTGCACCACGCGGCGGTCCTCCGGCACCGGGACGCGCGTCAGGAACCCCTTGCCGACCAGCACCTCCACCGTCTGCGAGGCGGCACCCCGCGTGGTCGCGTGGAAGTCGGCGAAGGCGGAGACCGTGCGCTGGCTGGGGTTGGCGCTGGCGAAGTAGCGCAACGCCGTCCACTGCGAGGGCTTCAGCCCGCGCGAATAGCCCAGGCTGTCGGCGATGTGCCCGATGTGCATCATCACTTCGGCGATCGCCTGGGGGGATGCGAGAGAGGAATGCGTGTTGGACATGGCGTCGCCCTCTGAACCCTTCCAAGCGTCCCGCGGTGGCCTTCCGGCCCAGGTCCGGCAAGGCTTTCGCGATCGGCACCGTGAGTCGAAACCGTATAGTGCCTATATAACTAGGAGGCTAACATGGACGGCGCCGTTTGTCCAGCGTTTAACCCGCTTCACGCACAATTTCTTTACCAGCCATTAATTATATTAGCCCAAGCGGGCCTGTCGGGAAATGGTCTGTGCGCCGCGGGTGATTTTCACCGGTCGAGTTCGTCCGGATGCGACGAATCGGCTGGCGGGATCGACGGAATTGCCTATATAGACGCGCCATGACCAGCAAGACCGCCCCCCTCTCCGCCCCCCTCTCAACGAAGGCCGCCCCGAAGGTCGGCATCGTCAGCCTCGGCTGCCCCAAGGCGCTCGTCGATTCCGAGCGCATCCTCACGCGCCTGCGCGCCGAGGGCTATGAGATATCGCCCAGCTACGAGGGGGCGGACGCCGTCATCGTCAACACCTGCGGCTTCCTCGACAGCGCCAAGCAGGAATCGCTGGACGCCATCGGCGAGGCGATCAAGGAGAACGGCCGCGTCATCGTCACCGGCTGCATGGGCGGCGACGCGCAGTCGATCCGCGCCGCCCATCCCGGCGTGCTCGCTGTCACCGGCCCGCACCAGTACGAGGCGGTGGTCGAGGCGGTGCACGAGGCGGTGCCGCCGCAGCACGACCCGTTCATCGACCTGGTGCCGCCGCAAGGCATCCGGCTGACGCCGCGCCACTACGCCTACCTGAAGATTTCCGAGGGCTGCAACAACCGCTGCACCTTCTGCATCATCCCGGGCCTGCGCGGCGACCTGGCCAGCCGCCCGGTGGACAAGGTGCTGCGCGAGGCGGAGAAGCTGGCCACCGCCGGCGTCAGGGAATTGCTGGTCATCTCGCAGGACACCAGCGCCTACGGCGTCGACCTGAAGTACGCCGAGCGGCCGTGGTACGACCGCACGGTGAAGACGCGCTTCGCCGACCTGTGCCGGGAACTGGCGAACTTCGACCTGTGGGTGCGGCTGCACTACGTCTACCCCTACCCGCACGTGGCCGAGGTGCTGCCGCTGATGGCGGAGGGGCGCATCCTCCCCTACCTCGACGTGCCCTTCCAGCACGCCAGCCCGAAGGTGCTGAAGGCCATGCGCCGCCCGGCGGCGCAGGAGAAGACGCTGGAGCAGGTGCGCTCCTGGCGGCGCGACTGCCCGGACCTCGCCATCCGCTCCTCCTTCATCGTCGGCTTCCCCGGCGAGACGGAGGAGGACTTCGCCTTCCTGCTGCAATGGCTGGAGGAGGCGCAGCTCGACCGCGTCGGCTGCTTCAAGTACGAGCCGGTGGCGGGTGCCGCCGCCAACGAGCTGCCCGGCGCCGTGCCCGAGGAGGTCAAGCAGGAGCGCTACGACCGCCTGATGCAGGCGCAGCAGCGCATCAGCGCCGAGCGGCTGAAGCAGAAGGTCGGCTGGACGCTGGCCGTGCTGATCGACGAGGTGGACGAGGAAGGCGCCATCGGCCGCTCCTACGCCGATGCGCCGGAGATCGACGGCAACGTCTTCCTGAACGGCGAGACGGGCGTGAAGCCCGGCGACATCGTCGACGTCACCATTGAGCACGCCGACGAATACGACCTGTGGGGCTCGATCGAAAAGCACGAGGACTAGGCATGACGCCGGAGGACGCCAAGCTGATGGACGTCCTCCAGGGGGGCTGCTGCTTCTACTGCGGCGGCCCCGTCGGGGCGAAGGCCACCTTCGACCACCTGATCCCGCAGGCCTACGGCGGCACCGACGATCCCGGCAACATCGTGCTGGCGCACCGCCGCTGCAACCAGATGAAGGGCGACCGCCTGCCGACGCCCGAGGAGCTGGACCGCCTCATCGCCCAGCGCCGGCATAGCCGTTTGGGTGTATGGCCGCCGCTGCTGGCCCTGCGCGACGCCGAACCCGGTGACGAGTGGATCGCCGTCGCCCGCGCAGTATCAGGTCAGACAACAAAGCCCCGCTGAAAGCACGGCGCTAAACAGTTCGGTTGCTAACAAAGTAACATTAGCACGAATATATGTATTTCTTCGCAAGCTATCCTTAAGCGCCGCGACATAACGCCGCAATTCGGCTTCGGCGCGTCGCGCCGTCCGGCGCCTGCGGCGGCGCCGAACCCCCTGTGCCCTCACAGGCTTTTCAAGCTTAAAGCGGGGTACACGATCCTCCAGGGCACCACAGGTGCGGCGATGGATCCACGCCTTTCGTATGAGGTTACGCCTTTTGGGGTAGTACCGCGAACGCCCGTTTCGACTCACCATTACTGGGGTAACCCGCAGAAGGTGAACGATGCGGCGTATGAGGCCGAACGATCCGGAACGTGTCCAACACCTGCTCACGGCGGTGACGCTGGTGGCGTGCGGGTCGCTGTTCGCGTGGTGGGCGGCCGATGCCTGGTGGGACCGGGCGCAGTCGGTGGAGCAGGCGCGCACCGTGCTGCACACCACCCAGACGCTGCTGCGCGAGCACGCCCGCCGTTCCCTCGCCTTCGTCCAGCATGACCTGGACGCCATCGCCGAGCAGGCCGTCGCGGACCCCACGCCCGCCGACTGGCACGAGATCCTGCGCCACCACACCGACCACCAGCCGGACGTGCTGGGCCTGGGGCTCGTCACCGCCGATGGGCGGCTGGTCGCCCACAGCGCCATGTCGGCGCCCGACCTGGACGTCTCCGACCGCGAGTACTTCCGCGCCCCACGCGACGGCCGGCCGGTGCACGTCGGCACGCCCGTGGTGGGGCGCATCGCCTCCACCCCCTTCTTCACGCTCAGCCAGCGCATCGAGGCGCAGGGGCGCTTCGTCGGTGTGGCGATGGCGGCCATCCGCCTCGATCTGTTCGGCGAACTCTACCGCTCGCTGGGCACCGCCCCCTTCGCGCTGACGATCAGCGTGCTGCGCGACGACGGCACGCCCATCGTGCAGGAATCCGAGGAGCGCGCCCCCACCGCCGCCATCTGGACCGCCCTGGTGCGCCGGGGCCTGGAGCACGGCACCCCGGACGCCGTCGACCTGTCCGACGAACAGCGCTTCTACGCCATGGGCCGGGTCCCCGGCCTGCCGGTCATCGTGGCCGTCGCCGCCGACCGGGTTGAGGTCCTGGCGTCCTGGTGGAGCCAGGTTCTGCGCACCGGGTCCTTCACCGGGCTGGGGATCCTGGTCATCGCCGCGCTGGGCACCATGGTGGGGCGCGGCCTGCGGCGCGAGCGGCTGGCCCTGGCGGCGCTGCGCCGCGCCAACGAGAAGCTGACCGCCATCTCGCGCGAGCAGATGCAGGCCCGCCGCATGGCCGAAGACGCCAGCGCGGCCAAGTCCCGCCTGCTGGCCGCCGTGACGCACGACCTGTCGCAGCCCCTGCGCGCCGTACGCTTCCATTTGGAGGTGCTGGAGCGCGAGGCGGCCACCGCCTACCAGCGCGACCTGCTGGCGCGCATGGGGGCGGCCACCGATCTGCAGCAGGAAATGCTCGACAACCTCGTGCAGGAGACCGCCCTGGAATCCGGCACGCTTCAGCCGCAGCCCCGCCTCTTCGCCGTCGCCGGGGTGCTGGAGGACATCGCCGCCCTGTACCGCGCCGAGGCGGCCCGCAAGCGCATCGACCTGCGGGTGGTCGGCTGCTCGCTGCTGCTGCACAGCGATCCCGCGCTGCTGCGGCGCATCCTCCTGAACATCGTTTCCAACGCCGTGCGCTACACGCCGTCCGGCCGTGTCCTGGTCGGCTGCCGGCGGGGCGAGGAGGCGCTGCGGATCGAGGTGTGGGACACCGGCCCCGGCATCGCCCAGGACGACCTCGCCGTCATCTTCGAGGAATTCCGCCGCGGCGCGGCCGCCCGGACGGAGCCGTGCGGCCTGGGCCTGGGCCTGTCCATCGTCCGCCGCACGGCGGCGGCCCTGGGCCTCACCGTGCACGTACAGTCAAAGCCCGGACATGGCACCTGCTTTATCGTCGCAATACCTTGGTCGGATGTAAAGGAACCCCGCCTCGTCAGAAAGGCGGAGAACGCAATGCACACTATGGACAAATCCGGCTCCTTCGAAGCAAATCCCCCCGGACTTTCGACGGAAAGTTGTCCTTTTTAATTTTACGTAAATCTTGACAGTCGTAGGTTGCCCTAGACAACATGCATACGGGGATGTGCAGAAGCTTCATCAATGGAGCAGACCATGAGACTTTTGTTTGCAGACGATCATGTGATGATCCGGGATGGGCTGAGGCCTTTCCTTCTGGAACTCGACCCAGCAACAAAAATCTTTGAAGCGGGTAATTTTTGTGAAGTCCTGGACCTTCTGGAAAGCGTTCCGGACATTCAGCTGGTCGTGCTGGACCTGCGGATGCCGGGCATGGACGCGTTGCAGGGGATTCGCGTGATCCGCGAGCGGCACCCGAACCTGCCGGTGGCGCTGCTGTCGTCGGTGACCGACCGGAAGGTGATCCTGGAGGCGCTCGGCCTCGGGATCGCCGGCTTCATTCCGAAGCGGCTGAGCGCCCAGGCCATGCTGTCGGCCCTGCGCCTGATCGTCGCCGGGGAGCGCTACGTGCCCGCCTCGCTGTTCGACGACCCGATCCATTCCGGCTTCACGGCGTCCGGCACGCCGTCCCGCCAGGGCGGCGAAGGCGCCGACCCGACGCTGACCCTGCGCGAGCGGGAGATCCTCGACCTGCTGCGCGAGGGGCTGCCGAACAAGCTGATCGCCCGGCGCCTCAACGTCAGCGAGGTGACGGTGAAATCCCACCTCTGCCACGTCTTCCGCAAGCTGGGCGTGCAGAACCGGGTGCAGGCGGCGCGCTTCGCCGCCGGCGACTGAGGTCGGTTGCCCGCTCCTTCCGGGCGGGTGACAAACCTTGGGCGGGTGACAAACCTTGGTATGAGCAAGAACGAATTCGCCACGCTCAAGCGTCGTATCCAGCCCCCGATTGTCCGGCGCAGACTTTCGCCATCGCCCGGCAATCGGAGGCATCACCATGGAACTCATCCTGTTCGAGCGCGACGGCAGCATCTATGCGCTGCCGGCCGACGCCGCCGCGCAGGTGGCTGTGGACAGCCCCCTCAAACCGCTCCCCTTCCCCTGTGCCCCGGTGGAGGGTTTCGTGCTGACGGGCGGGCGGGCGCTGGTCGCCATCGACCTCGCGGCCCGGCTGCACCCCGCCACCCCCATCTTCCCCCTCTTCAGCCCCCTGCCGGAGACGCTGGAGGTGCGCAGCACCGCCGGGACATTCGCCATCCGCGTGCGGCGCGTGCTGGGGCGGATGCCCATGGCCCGCATCCCGTTGGACGCGCTGACGCTGGGCGCCGATCCGCACGACGCGCCGAACGCCGCCGGCCAGCCGGTGATCGCCAGCTTCGACTGGCGCGGCCGGCACGTCTTGCTGCTCGACCCGGAGGCGCTGCGCGTCGCCGATCCCGCGCGGCAGCGGGTGTCGTGCGAACGCCGGCCGGAACGGCAGGACACCCCGACCGTGGTCGAGGCGCCCTGCGCGCCGGCACCGCCGCCGTTCGTCCGTTTCAGGCGGCCGGGCGCTTGGCCTGATTGAGCAGTTCCTTGATCTCCGGGATGCAGGAGCCGCAGTTGGTGCCCGCCCGCAGGATGCGGCCGATCTCCTCCACGCTGGCCAGCGACTGTTCCTTCACCGCCGACACCAGCCGGTTGAAGCCGACCCGGAAGCAGGAGCAGACGATCCGCCCCTCGTCCAGCACCGGCATCGGCGCCCGGCCGGACAGCACGGCCAGCCGCGCCGCCGGGTCCAGCGGCTCGCCCGCCAACAGGCGCAGCAGCCACTCGCGCGACGGCATGGCGCCGTCGGCGGCCACGAACAGGCAGGCGGCCAGCCGGTCGCCGTCGATCCAGGCGCGCCGCACGACGCCGCGCCCGCTGTCGGCGTAATCCACCGTCTGGCACCCCGCCGGCAGGCCGGGCAGCAGCGTGTCCAGCTGTTCGGCGGTCGGCGCCTCGCCCTCCCCCGCCATGTCGACGACCCAGCCGCCCTCCACCGCGTGGCGCGCCCAGTATCCGCCGTGCGCCGGCACCACTTCGTGCGCGGTGACGAGGCAGGCGGCCCAGCGCATCTCCACCGGCTCCAGGCGCGCCGGCATGGCCTTGGATTCCGGCTGACCGGAGACCGGATCGGTGATGCCGTCGAACAGCTTCCCCACCACGCAGTCGGCGGTGAAGCGGTCGTTCCAGTGCATGGGCAGGAACGCCTCGCCCGGCCGCAGGCCGCTCTTCACCGTCACCCGCACCAGCGCCGATCCGGCCGGGGTGGCGACGCGGGCATAGCCGCCGTCCGCCACGCCGAAGCGCGCGGCGTCGGCCGCGTGCACCTCCACGCAGGGTTCGGGCATGTGCGCGGACAGGCGCGGCGACAGGCCGGTGCGCGTCATGGTGTGCCACTGGTCGCGCCCGCGCCCGGTGTTCAGCAGCAGCCGATGGGCCGGGTCGGGTGCCCGCGCCGTGCCCTGCGCCTGGAGCGGCAGCATGCGCGCCCGCCCGTCCGCGGTGTAGAAGCCGCCCGCCGCGAACAGCCGGCGCACCGGCACCCCGCCGCTGCGGTTGGGCCAGGGGGCGGGCTCCAGCGCGTCGTACTCGGCGTCCGTCAGGTGGGCGAGTGCCCCGATGTCGAAATCGCGGCTCCCGCCGTTCTCGAAGGCGGAGAGCGCCGCGTGCTCGCGGAACACATCGGCCGGCGTGCGGAAGTCGAAGGCGTCGGTCCAGCCCATGGCGCGGCCGACGGCGGCGATGATGGCCCAGTCCGGCTGCGCCTCCCCCGGCAACGCGCGGAACGGCCGCTGGCGGGAGATGGTGCGGTCGGAATTGGTGACGGTGCCGTCCCGCTCGCCCCAGGCGGCGGCCGGCAGCTTCAGGCGCGCCAGGCGCACCGTGTCGGTGTCGGCGATGCAGTCGGACACGGCGACGAAGTCGCACTTGGCCAGTGCCGCGCGCAGGCGCCCGGCGTCGGGCACGCTGACGGCCGGGTTGGTCGCCATGATCCACAGCGCCTTGATGCGCCCGTCCTCGACCGCGCGGAACAGATCGACAGCCTTCAGCCCCTCGGCCGAGGCCACGTTCGGCGCATCCCAGAAGCGGCGCACGCGGCCGACGTCCTCAGGCCCGAAGCCCATGTGCGCGGCCAGTTGGTTGGCGAGCCCGCCGACCTCCCGCCCGCCCATGGCGTTGGGCTGGCCGGTGACGGAGAACGGCCCCATGCCCGGCCGCCCGATGCGCCCGGTGTAGAGGTGGGCGTTGAGGATGGCGTTGACCTTGTCGGTGCCGTGCGCCGACTGGTTGACACCCTGGGAGAAGACGGTGACGACGCGCTCGGTCGCCGCGAACAGCTCGTAGAAGCGGCGCACGCCGGCGGGGGCGAGGTCGCAGGCGTCGGCCACGGCGGTGATCGTCGGCGCCTCGGCCAGTGCTGCGGCCACCGCCTCATCGACACCCGCGACGTTCTCGTCGATGTAATGCCGGTCGCCGCGCCCCTTGATCGACAGGTGCGCCAGCAGCCCGTTGAACAGCGCCACGTCGGTGCCGGGCTTCAGCTGCAGGTGCAGGTCCGCCTCGTCGCAGGACGGGGTGCAGCGCGGGTCGACGACGACGATCCGTGTGCCGCGCAGCCGGCGCGCCGCCAGCAGGCGCTGCTGAAGCACCGGGTGGCACCACGCAAGGTTGGAGCCGACGAGCACCACGAGGTCGGCCAGTTCCAGGTCGTCGTAGCAGCCGGGCACGGTGTCGGAGCCGAAGGCGCGCCGGTGCCCCGCCACGGTGGACGCCATGCACAGGCGCGAGTTGGTGTCGATGTTGGCCGAACCGATGAACCCCTTCATCAGCTTGTTGGCGACGTAATAATCCTCCGTCAGCAGCTGGCCGGAGACGTAGAAGGCGACCGCGTCGGGGCCGTGCCGGTCGATCGTCTCCCGGAACGCGCCCGCCAGCGCGCCGACGGCGGTCTCCCAATCGACGCGGCGGCCGTCGAGTTCGGGATGGAGCAGGCGGCCGTCGAAGCCGACGGTCTCGCCCAGCGCGGCCCCCTTGGAGCACAGCCGGCCGCGGTTGGCCGGGTGGTCGGGGTCGCCGCGCACGCTCAACGCGCCGCCCTCCCCCACCTCGGCCAGCACGCCGCAGCCGACCCCGCAGAAGGGGCAGGTGGTGCGGACGGGATCAGCCAACGGCGGCCTCCTCGAAAAGCGGGTTGGCCAGCTGGATCACGCCGTCCACCACGCGGACGGTGACGGTGGACGCCGTGCAGCCGTCCGGGCCGGTGGTCTGGCCGGTTCCCAGGTCGAAGATCATGCCGTGCAGCGGGCAGGTGACGCTGCGCCCGTGCACGATGCCGTTCGACAGCGGCCCGTTGCCGTGCGGGCAGCGGTCGCGCAGGGCGAAGATCTCGTCGTTGCCGGTGCGGAACACGGCGATGTCGCCGCCCGGCGCCTTGACGACGCGGGCACCCCGGCGCGGGATGTCGGTCACGCGGCCCACGGAAATCCAGCTTTGGGCGGTCATGGCGTTCATGGCGGTCACTCCGCGGCGGTGGCGAGGGTGGGAAGGGTGGCGAGCGGTGCGAACTCGTGCGCGTCGACGGCGCTGGAGGCGCGTTCCGCCCACGGGTCGATCTGTTCGAAACGCTGGGAGGCGAGGAAGCGCTGGTGGGCGGCCTCGCGGTCCTCGGAGTCGGCCAGCCGGGCGCGGACGTAGTCGATGCCGACGCGCTCGATCCAATTGGCCGTGCGCTCCAGGTAGCGGGCCTCCTCGCGGTAGATCTGCAGGAAGGCGCCACAATACTCCATCACCTCCTCCTCGGTGTCGACCTTGGCGAGGAAGTCGGTGACGCGCACCTTCATGCCGCCGTTGCCGCCGACGTGCAGCTCGAAGCCGCTGTCGACCGCGACGACGCCGAAGTCCTTGATGGTGGCCTCGGCGCAATTGCGCGGGCAACCGGAGACGGCGAGCTTGACCTTGTGCGGCGTCCACGTGCCCCAGGTCATCTTCTCCAGCTTGACGCCCATGTCCATGGACGCCTGCGTGCCGAAGCGGCACCATTCCGACCCCACGCACGTCTTCACCGTGCGCAAACCCTTGGCGTAGGCGTGGCCGGAGACGAGGCCGGCCTTGTTGAGGTCGGACCAGATCGCCGGCAGGTCTTCCTTCTTCGCACCCAGCAGGTCGATGCGCTGGCCGCCGGTGACCTTCACCGTGGGGATCTGGAACTTCTCCGCCACGTCGGCGATGGCGCGCAGCTCCTGCGGGTTGGTCAGGCCGCCCCACATGCGCGGCACGACGGAGAAGGTGCCGTCCTTCTGGATGTTGGCGTGGACGCGCTCGTTGATGAAGCGGGACTGGTTGTCGTCCTTGTACTCGCCCGGCCAAGCGCACATCAGGTAGTAGTTCAGGGCCGGGCGGCAGGACGCGCAACCCTCCGGCGTCGTCCATTCCAGCGCCTGCATGACCGCCGGGATCGACTTCAGCTTGTCCAGCACGATCAGCCGGCGGACGTCGTCGTGGCCCAGATGCGTGCATTTGCACATCGGCTTGGTGCCGGCGTCGGCCGTGTAGGCGTCGCCCAGCGTGTAGGCCAGCAGCTTCTCGCACAAACCCGTGCAGTTGCCGCACGACGCCGACGCCTTGGTGTGCGTGCGGATGTCGTCGATCGTCGTGCAGCCCTTCTCGCGGATGGCCGTGACGATGGTGCCCTTGTTGACGCCGTTGCAGCCGCAGATGTCGGCGTTGTCAGGCAGCGCGGCGATCGCGGCGAAAGGGTCCTGCTGCTGCGCCCCCACGCCCTGGCCGAAGATGATGGTGTCGCGCAAGGACGAGATGTCCTCGCCGTCCTTGAGGAGCTGGAAGTACCACGGCCCGTCCTTGGTGTCGCCGTACAGGACGGAGCCGACGATGCGGTTCTCCTTCAGCACCAGGCGCTTGTAGACGCCGCGCGCGGCGTCGCGGAAGACGATGTCCTCGGTGCCGCCCTCGGTGAAGCTGCCGGCGGAGAACACCTCGATCCCCGTCACCTTCAGGCGCGTCGCCGTGACCGTGCCCTCGTAGGCGCTCTCGGCCGCGCCCGCCAGCTGGTCGGCGCAGACCTTCGCCATGTCCCACAGCGGCGCCACGAGGCCGTAGGTGAGGCCGCGGTGCTCCACGCACTCGCCCACCGCCAGGATGGCGGGGTCGGAGGTGACCATGGTGTCGTCCACGACGATGCCGCGCCCGACGGTCAGACCGGACGCGCGGCCCAGCGCCGTGTTGGGGCGGATGCCGATCGCCATGACCACGAGGTCGGCGTCCAGTTCCCGCCCGTCGGCCAGCTTCACCTTCTCGACCTTGCCGTCGCCGATCAGCGCCTCGGTCTGCGCCTTGGTGATGATCGTGATGCCGCGCCCCTCCAGCTCGCTTTGCAGCAGGAAGCCGGCGGCCTCGTCGAGCTGGCGCTCCATGATCGTGCCCATGAGGTGCAGGACCGTCACCTCCATGCCGTGCGCCGCCAGCCCGTTGGCCGCTTCCAGGCCCAGCAGGCCGCCGCCGATCACCACCGCGTGCGTGCCGGTCTTGGTGGCCGCCACCATCGTCTCAACGTCGGCGAGGTCGCGGAAGCCGACGACGCCCTTCAACCCCGCGCCCGGCACCGGCAGGATCACCGGATCGGAGCCGGTGGCGAGCAGCAGCCGGTCGTAGGGAACCGTGCGGCCGGAGACGGAGGTCACGGTGCGCGCCTCGCGGTCGATGGTCTCGACCCGGTCGCCGGTGTGCAGCGTGATCCCGTTGGCCTCGTACCAGTCGCGCCCGTTCAGGATGGTCTGGTCGAAGGTCTTCTCGCCGGCCAGCACCGGCGACAGCATGATGCGGTTGTAGTTCGGGTGCGGTTCGGCGCCGAACACCGTGATGTCGTACCGGCCGGGGGCGCGGGCCAGCAGCTCCTCCAAGGTGCGGATGCCGGCCATGCCGTTGCCGACGACGACGAGACGTTCCTTGCTCATGCTCTTCCCTCTTCGGGCGAAGGGTGTCGTTTGGGGCACGTTTTTGCCCCCTCCCTAACCCTCCCCCGCCATGGGCGGTGGAGGGGACTGCCGCCGCCCGCCGTCCAAACCCTCCACCTCGAAGAGGGGGAGGGTGGCGCCGAAGGCGCCGGGAGGGGGCAACGGCGCTCTACGCCGCCTCGGCGTGGCGGTGCCGCTCGTAGAGGAAGCGGATCACCTCGCCGCGACAGCGGGTGTAGGTAGGGTCCTCGGTCAGCTCCAGGCGGCGGCGCGGGCGCTTCAGGGGCACCTCCAGCACCTCGCCGATGGTGGCGGCCGGGCCGTTGGTCATCATCACGATGCGGTCGGACAGCAGCACCGCCTCGTCCACGTCGTGGGTGATCATGATCACCGTGTTGCCCAGCTTCAGGTGGATCTCCATCAGGCTGTCCTGCAGGTGCGCGCGGGTCAGCGCGTCCAGCGCGCCGAACGGCTCGTCCATCAGCAGCACCTTGGGCTCCATGGCCAGCGCGCGGGCGATGCCGACGCGCTGCTTCATGCCGCCGGATATCTCCTCCGGGTACTTCCGGACCGCGTGGTCCATGTGGACCAGCGACAGGTTGTGCAGCGTCCACTCGTCCCGCTCCGCCCGGCTCTTGGTCTTGCCGAACACCTTGTCCACCGCCAGGCGGACGTTGTCGTAGACGGTGAGCCAGGGCAGCAGCGAGTGGTTCTGGAACACCACGGCGCGGTCGGGGCCGGGCGAGTCCACCTCGCGGTTCTCCAGGAGGACGCCGCCCCTGGTGCAGCGCAGCAGGCCGGCGACGATGTTCAGCACCGTCGACTTGCCGCAGCCGGAGTGGCCGATGATCGAGATGAACTCGCCCCGGTCGATCTTGAGGGCCACGTCCTGGAGCACGACGGAGCGCTGGTTGCCCCGGTTAAACTCCATGCCGACGTTTTCGAGGCTGAGATAGGCGTGGTTGGACATCGTTGCCTCCTTAAGCACGGACCTTGGGGCCGGACACGCGGGCCGCGGCGAAGCCGATCAGACGGTCGAGGATGAAGCCGACGATGCCGACGTAGACCAGCGCCAGGATGATCTCGCTCATCAGCGAGCTGTTCCACGCGTCCCAGATGAAGAAGCCGATGCCCACGCCGCCGATCAGCATCTCGGCCGCGACGATGGCCAGCCAGGACAGGCCCACACCGATGCGCAGGCCGGTGAACATGTACGGCACGGTCGCCGGCAGCATGATCTTGAAGAAGAACTCCGGCCCGGTGAGGCGCAGCACCTTGGCGACGTTGCGGTAGTCCTGCGGGATCTGGCGGATGCCGACGGCGGTGTTGAGGATGACCGGCCACACCGCGGTGATGAAGATCACGAAGATGGCGGACGGGTCGGCGTGGCGGAAGGCGGCCAGCGAGATCGGCAGCCACGCCAGCGGCGGCACCGTGCGCAGCACCTGGAAGATCGGGTCGAGGCCGCGGTAGGCCGCGCTCGACTGGCCGATCAGCACGCCCAGCAGGATGCCGACCACCGCCGACAGCGAGAAGCCGATGGCGACGCGCTTCAGGCTGGCGGCAAGGTGCCAGAACAGGCCCTTGTCGGTGCCGCCGTTGTCGAAGAACGGGTTGACGATCAGCTCCCACGTGTCGGCCACGACCTTGGTCGGCGGCGGCAGCGAGGCGCCGGGGCTCATGCACAGCACCTGCCAGATGCCGACCAGGATGGCCAGCGCCACCAGCGGCGGCAGCACGTTGGAGGCGGCGGTGCGCAGGTGGCCGGGCACGGCCTTCAGCGCGGCGGCGACGGCGGACGGCCGCTCCGGCGCGGTGTCTCGGGATTCGGCGATAGCGGACATGGGGGCTCCTTGCTTTTCAATCCCTCCCCTCCCCCGGTGGGGCCGGGGGAGGGCTCAACGCGCTAGACGCGCCGGATGTCGAGGCTGGCGAGGTAGGTGGAGGGGTTGTCGGGGTCGAAGACCTTGCCGTCGAAGAAGGTTTCCTTGCCGCGCGACGTGCCGGCCGGCATCTGGTCGGCGGCGACGCCCAGCGTCTTGGCGGCCTCGCGCCAGAGGTCCTCGCGGTTCACCGCGTCGACCGTCTTCTTCACGTCCAGGTCGGCGGGCTGGTAGCCCCAGCGGACGTTCTCGGTCAGGAACCAGGCGTCGTGGCTCTTGAAAGGATAGGACGCGTGGTCGGCCCAGTACTTCATGATGTGCGGGCTGTCCTTCACCACGCGGCCGGTGCCGTAGTCGATGGTGCCCTGGGCGCGGGTGAGGATGTCCTCCACCGGCACCTTGAACCACTCGCGCTTGGCCAGGATCTGGCACATCTCCGCCTTGTTCTCGGGCTTGTCGCACCACATGGCCGCTTCCTGCACGGCCATCAGCACGGCCTTGGCGGCCTTGGGATTCTTGTCCACCCAGTCGGCGCGCATGCCCAGCGCCTTTTCCGGGTGGTTGGCCCACAGCTCGCCGGTGGTCAGCGCGGTGAAGCCGATGTTCTGGGCGACCAGCTGGGCGTTCCACGGCTCGCCCACGCAGAAGGCCTCCATGGTGTCGACCTTCATGTTCGCCACCATCTGCGGCGGCGGCACGACGATGGTGGAGACGTCCTTGTCCGGGTCGACGCCGTTGGCCGCCAGCCAGTAGCGGATCCACATGTCGTGGGTGCCGCCGGGGAAGGTCATGGCGCACTTGACCTCCTTGCCGGCCTTCTTCATGTCGGCGAAGGCGGCCTTCAGCGACTTGGCGTCGGTGGTGACGCCGGCCGCCTTGTAGCGGTTCGACACGGAGATGCACTGCCCGTTCGTGTTGAGCCGGGCCAGGATGTACATCGGCAGCTTCTGATTGTTCTTCGTCACCTTGCCGGTGCTGATCAGGTACGGCATGGGGGTGAGGATGTGCGCCCCGTCGATGCCGCCGTTGGCCGATCCCAGCTCGATGTTGTCGCGCGTGGTGCCCCACGACGCCTGCTTCTGCACGTCGGCGTCCTTCAGACCGTACTTGGCGAACAGCCCCTTCTCCTTGGCGATGATCAGCGGGGCGGAGTCGGTCAGCGCGATGAAGCCGAAGATGGCCTTGGTCGTCTCCGGCGCGTCCGCGGTGGCCGCCCAGACGCCGCCGGGAACCACGGCGCGCGCGGCGGACAGCAGGGCGGCGGTGCCCAGCGCCTGCGCGGTGCCGGTCAGCAGCGAGCGGCGGGTGACGGAAGGACCGGTGGAAGCGTTTTTCGTCATGGTCGCCAATCCCATAGGGTTGAAACTTTTGGTTGTATCTTGGGGCGCTTGCGTCTTGTCTTCGGACGCCGGTCGTTTTTTTCGTTCAGGTGGTCAGCGCGGGTTCGGGAAGCGTGGCGCGCAGGGGGAAGCTGTTGACGTAGTCGAGCGGGCGTTCGGGATCGAAGCGCCGCCCGTCGAAGAAGCGGTCGGGGCCCATCAGGATGGGGTTGGTGGCGGCCATCAGGACCCAGCGCTCGTCATGGATGCCCTCCACCTTCATGTCGTCCAGGGGCACCGCCTCCCCCACCTCGACGGCGGCTTGGCGGTAGAGGTCGGCGCGGGTCGTGCGGGCGGCGATGCCGGCCAGATCGGCGGTGGCCGGCAGCTGGCCCCAGCGCACCATCTGCGCCAGCGTCCACACCGCGTGGCTGCGCCACGGGAAGGTGGCGGCGTAGCGGTGGAAGACGACGAAGTCCGGCACCTCCGGATTGATCAGGGACTGCACCAGCGTCGCCGCCGGCACGCCGATGTAGCGTTCGGACGCCAGGATGGAGGCGGCCTCCAGCCGGCTGCCCGGCTCCTCCAGCCAGCGGGCGGCGCGGATCAGCGCGCGCACCACGGCCCGCAGGGTGTTCGGATTGGCCCTGGCCCAGGCCTCGGTGACGCCGAAGACCTTCTCCGGCCCGTTGTTCCACAGCTCGTGGCTACTCACCAGCACGCGGCCGATGCCCTCGTGCACGGCCAGTGTGTTCCACGGCTCGCCGACGCAGAAGCCGGCGATCTCCCCGGCGGCGAGGCTGGCCACCATGCGCGGCGGCGGCACGACGACGAGGCGGACGTCGGCGTCCGGATCGATGCCGGCCTCGGCCAGCCACCAGCGCAGCTGGTAGGCGTGGCTGGCGACCGAGAAGACGACGCCGAAGGACAGGCGCGGGCGGCCGGCGATGCGCTCCTCCTCGATCACCGCCTTCAGCGCGCGGGCGGTCAGCGGCGCCTCGCCCATGGCCTCGGGATCGGCGGCCAGCATGCGGGCGTGCAGGTCGGCCGACACGGTGATGGCATTGCCGCCGAGATCGAGCGTGGAGGCGGCAACCATCGGCGTGCCCAGCGGGTCGATGCCGGCGGTGGCGGCCAGCGGGATGCCGGCCAGCATGTGGGCGCCGTCCAGCAGGCCCACGGCCACCTTGTCGCGGATGTTGGCCCACGACGGCTCCCGCGACAGCGTCACGTCCAGCCCTTCGCGGCGGAAGAAGCCCTTCTCCTTGGCGACGACCAGCGGCGCGCAGTCGGTGAGCGGCACGAAGCCGAGCGTCAGCGCGGACTTCTCCAGCCCCTCGCCCGCCCCGGCCGGGGCGGCCAGCGCACCGCCGACGGAGCCGGCCAAGGCGACAGCCGCCGCGATCGACGCCCCCGCCGCCAGAACGCCCCGCCGCGTGCCCTTGCCGGCCGACCCGTTGCCCATGCTCCACTCCTCCATCCAATTTGCCCAAAAGCAGGGCAAAAACAAAAAGGCGCCCAAACCGCAGGCAATGAGTGCCAGTGGTTCGGACGCCGTTGTCCTGGTGCCAGCCCATCCTCGGACCGGCGGATATCGCGCCCCGCCGGCGGCCCATCGTTGGGCCAAGGCGGGTTCCGTGTTCCATTCCCACGGACGCCGTTGCCCGCAGGATCACCCTTACTTCAGCAAGGAGCGTGCCAAACGGAGCGGAGCGGCCGGACTTTGGGGAGTTTCTAGGGATATCAATGGATTGCCGGGATACGGCGCGCCGGGAAGCCACAATTTCCAAGTGGTTTTGTCGGGTTTCCGACAAGGACTTTGTCAGGTTTCCGACAAAACAGGCGTTGGAAAGCTGACAATGCTTGTGTCGCTGACGTTTTGTCGAGTTTTGCCCCCTCCCTAACCCTCCCCCTCTTCGAGGTGGAGGGGACTGCCGCCGCTTCGGCACAGAACCCTCCACCTCGAAGAGGGGGAGGGTGGCTGAGCGCCAGCGAAGCCGGGAGGGGGCAAGCGGCGCCGCTACTTCAACAAATCCGCCAGCGACAGGATGTTCTCCGCGATGTCGGCGATGCGCTTGTTCTGGTCCATCGCCATCTTGCGCAGCAGGCGGTACGCCTCGTCCTCGCTCAGGCCCTTGTTGGTCATCAGCAGGCCCTTGGCGCGCTCCAGCAGCTTGCGCTCGCGCAGGGCCGAGCGGGCCTTCTCCAGCTCGCCGTTCAGGCGGGCGAACTCGCGGTACTGCTTGACCGCGATCTGCAGCACGCTGCGCACCAACCCACCGTCCAGCCCCTCCGCCACATAGACGGACACGCCCGTCTCGATGGCGCGGGCCACCACGGCCGGGTCGTCGCGCGACACGAACATGGCGATGGGGCGCGGGTTCTCCTCGTGGATGCGGATCAGGTCCTCGACGAAGTCGCGGTAGGGGCTCTCCAGGTCGACGATGACCATGTCGGGCTGGAAGCGCGCCACCTCGCGGCGCACGTCGTCGTCCTTGGAGATGGACGCGACGATGTCGTAGCCGGCCGCCTGCAGCGCCTCGGCGAGCACGCGCGAACGCTCGTTGTCCTCGTCGATGACCAGGATGCGCAAGGCGACGGCACTCCCAACAACGCAGCAGGCCCCCAGTGCGATATGGGCCCGGTCGCGCAAAAGTGCAGCCTTCCCGTCGCTCCGGTCAATCAATTCGAAGGCTTAGGACAGCCGCCCGGGGCCGAACAACAAGGAGGGCCCCTCCACGCCGGCAACACGGAGGGGCCCTTGAGGGCAGGATGGATGGGTACATCACTTCGAAACGCTGAACGGGAGTTGGATGAACGCGCCGTCCGCCGGTGAGTGTCGCCGGAACGGACGGCGCCGTCCTTGATCCGCATCAAAAACCATGCATTTTCCCTAATCCGCTGCAACCTCCACGGGGGTTTCGCGCTTGCGGCCGATCCAATCCTCCAGCTGGCGGCGGGCGGCGTCGAAGGCGTCGCGGATGGCGGCGCGCACGTCCTCGTTGGCGTGCGAGGCGTCGCCGCGGACGACGAGTTCGCCGCCGGGCACCGTCATGTCGATGCGGACGTGATACAGGCGGCCCTTGCGGTGGTCGTGGTGCGGCGCCTCGATCACCACGTCGCAGCGGGTGATGCGGTCGAACGAGCGTTCGAGCTTGGCGGCCTTCTCGCGGATCTTTTCCTCGATCCACGGCGTCGGGTCCATGTTGCGGAAGCTGATCTGGACAGGCAGCTGCATGATGCAGGCTCCTTTGGTGGTGGTCCGCGAAAACCCAGAGCGGGCCGGCGAAGGGTCAGGGCCGGTCCTGCTCGACGTCCATGCAGGAGAAGCCGAGCAGTTCGAGCCCCTCCTCCAGGCAATCGGCGAGGTTGGGAATCCCCGTCAGGTATTCGGCCGAGCGGTCGTTGTGGCGTTCCCGCGCGAGGGCGAGGGAGTCCTCCCATTCCTCGCGGGTGAAGTCGCCCCGCCCCAGCCAGGCGAGTGCGACGAGGTCGACGATCTCGTCGTCGTTGAGGGCGTCGATGGCGCCTTCCAGCTCGTCGAGCGTGGGGTCGCGGGCGTCGTCGCCCAGCAAGGCCGTATCGCCCTCGTCGCCCGGATCGGACCCGTCCTCCGTTACGGACGGCGCCGTCTCGACGTCGAATTCCCGTGCCTTGGCGATGATGAAGGCGAGCTTGTCCAAGCCGATGTTCAGCTCGGGCGGCTCAATGGTCCTGGCGTCCTGCATGGGTCGCCTCCCTTGCGGGAGAAGGGCGCGTCCGGCGCCGTGGCGCCGACGTGCATGGGATCAGTATTCACCCCCGGCGTGCCGTTTGTCGAGATGCCCGTTGCAGGCACCCTCCGGCAGATGGGACCGGGGTCCGGTGTGGAGGTGGGGAGAGGCCGGAACACCTCGCAGGCTTGTTTCCACAATCACATGGTGTGCTTGCCCCGAACCGCCGTCAAGCGCCAACGGCACGGCGGGAAGCGGCATTTCGCCACCCCTACTCCACCACGCCCACGAACGGCAGCTGCCGGTAATGCTCGGCGTAGTCGATGCCGTAGCCGACGACGAACACGTCCTCCACGGTGAAGCCAACGAAGTCCACCGGCACCGGCACCACGCGCCGGCTGGGCTTGTCCAGCAGCGCGCAGACGCGCACCTCGCTGGCGCCGCCGTCCAGGATCTGCCGGCGGGCGAAGGACAGCGAGCGGCCGCTGTCGGCGATGTCGTCCACCAGCAGCACCGGCCGCCCGGCCAGCCCCTCCGGCGCCGGCCCGTGCAACTGCACCACGCCCGAACTGACGGTGCCGGAGCCGTAGCTGGACAGCTGCATGAACTCCACCCGCGGATGGCAGCCGGCGCGACCCAAGGCGCGCGTCAGGTCGGCGGCGAAGACGAAGGCGCCCTTCAGCAGCGCCACCAGCGTGAACTCCGCCGTCATCACGGCGGCGATCTCGGCGGCGAGGCCGTCCATGCGGGCGGCCAGCGCCGCCTCATCGATCAGCGGCACGACGCGGCGTTCGGATTCGGGTGCGGACATGATTGGTCTCCGGCGGCTGGGCCTCACCACTTGGCGGCGCGGCGCGGGCTTTGTCAACGGCGGGACAAATGCGCGCAGCCGTCCGCGACGCGGACTGTCGTACAGGGATACTACCCGCTCCGCCGCCCCGGCCCGCAGACTGCGCGCACAACATGTGCCGGACACCGGCCCGCCGGAGGAAACACGCGCGATGAGCACCGAAACCAATCAGAAGAGCATGTCCATCATCGTCACCAAGGGGTCGCTCGACTGGGCCTACCCGCCGTTCATCCTGGCCTCCACGGCGGCGGCCATGGACGTTCCGGTGACGCTGTTCTTCACCTTCTACGGCCTGACGCTCCTGAAGAAGAAGCTGGACCTGAAGATCTCCACGCTCGGCAACCCGGCCATGGAGATGCCCATGATGGGCGGCCACATGAAGATGCCAGCACTGGCCGGCATACTGCCGGGCGTCGACACCGCGGCGACCGGCATGATGAAGTCGCTGATCGCCAAAAAGGGCGTCTCCCCCATTGAGGAACTGCGCGACAACTGCGTCGAGTTCGGCGTGCGGATGATCGCCTGCCAGATGACGCTGGACCTGTTCGACTACAAGCGCGAGGACCTGATCGACGGGCTGGAGTACGCCGGGGCCGGCACCTACATCGGCACGGCGCTGGACTCGCACATCAATCTGTTCATCTGACGCACCGTTCGTGTGCGCGCCCCTTCCCAGAGAACGCTAATATGATAGACTTCTGTTATAAAGCACGGCCGGGCATGCCGGCGGGGGAGGCGCGCATGACGGACAGCTCCATGACGGCGTTGGGGACGGCGGCGGGGACGGCGGCGCGCCGCGCCCCGGCGCCGCAAGCGCAGGAGACGCCGCTGTCGGTCATGTTCAGCCTGTGCAACGTCGAGCAGAGCCGGGAATACGCGCCCGAGAAGCGCTCCATCCGCATCCACGGCCATTCCACCACCCTCCGGCTGGAGCGCGCCTTCTGGTCGACGCTGGAACTGATCGCCGAGGAGGAGGGCATCACGTTGGGCGCGCTGATCGCCCGCATCCACGACCACTGCCTGATGGCGAACGACAAGAACCTGGCGTCCTGCCTGCGCGTGGTGTGCCTGAAGTACGTGAACCTGAGTTCGTAGGGCCTATGCCTGCGGCGCCGGCCGGGTGACGACGTAGACGGCGACGGCCAGCATCACGGCACCCGACAGCACCGGCACGACGGGGCTGCTGGTGGTGGCCAGGATGATCCCCCAGCTCGCCCCCATGCCGCCCACGGCGGCGACCTTGGCGCGGCGGGGGATGGCGCGACGGTCGCGCCATTCGGTGAGGAAGGGGCCGAAGCGCGGGTGGCGGTACAGCCAGCGCTCCAGCGCCGGGCTGCCCTTGGCGAAGGCCCAGGCGGCGACCAGCAGGAACGGCGTCGTCGGCAGCACCGGCAGGAACACGCCCAGTGCGGCCAGCCCCACCGCCAGATAGCCGATGCCCAGGAAGAACCAGCGCCGCGGGCCGCGCGCGCCCTGCGTCCCCCCGTCCACCGTGTCGTCCGTTCCCTCGGCCATCCCGTCCGTGCCCGCTGCCGCCTCGCCCATCAAGATGAGGGCACCGGAGCCTCGGGTAAAGCCGGCAATGTTCAGGCGGCCAACCGTTCGAACAGTTCGGCGTTCGGGCAGAAGGCGCGGTGCCCCGCCGGGTCCGCGTCGGGATCCTCCAGCCAGCGCGTGCAGGCCTCGGTCGCCCGGCACAGGCTGCACCGCCGCGCCGCGCGCGCCATCTCGTGGCCGACGCCGAAGGTGGTGACGGTGAAGACGTCGACGCCCAGGCGCCGCATCATCCGCGGCATGTTGAGCGCGCGCCGGTCGATCGGGGCAAGGTCCATGGCATCCGGTCTCCGTTGGGGGGCGGTCCGCCGTATGTGCCCCGGCGGACCGCCCCGCGGCCTTGACGACCGTCAAGATCCGGGCGACCGCCACGACTCGACGTAGCCGCCCCATTCCACGGACGCGGCCCCCTCCCCCACCTCCAGCGCGTCGCGGGTGTCGAGCATGACGGCATACTCGTCGGTCGCCGGCTTCCTCGGCGTGAAGGCGGCGCCCAGCGCCTTCGGGTGCGGCCCGTGCGTGAAGCCGCAGGGGTGGAAGGTCACCATGCCCGGGTGGATGTTGTCGCGCGAGAAGAAGTCGCCGGCGTGGTAGAACAGCACCTCGTCATAGTCGTCGTTGTTGTGGAAGAACGGCACCTTCAGCGCGTCCGGGTCGCTCTCGAACGGGCGCGGCGTGAAGGTGCAGACCACGAAGCGGTCGGCGACGAAGGTCGTGTGCGCGCTGGGCGGCAGGTGGTAGCGGTGGCTCATCAGCGGCCGGATGTCGGCGACGTTCAGGCGCACCGGCGCCAGGTCGCCCTTCCACCCCACCGCGTCCAGCGGGTTGAACGGGTAGGTGACGGTGGAGATGGCACCCCGCCGCTTGATGCGCACTTTCCATTCCCGCTCGTCCTGCTGGGCGCGGAAGGCGTCGTCGATGGCTGGCACGTCCAGCACCGCCGGGTCGAACACCGCGTGCGCGCCGACCATGCCGCGGTCCGGCAGCTTGTAGGTGGAGCCCGTCGCCTCGACCAGCAGCGCCGTCACCGGCTCCGCGCACTCGATCCGCCACATGGTGGAGCGCGGCAGCACGACGTAGTCGCCGGCCCGGAAGCTGAGGTGCCCGTAGTCGCAGTAGAGATCGCCCCGCCCGGTGTGGACGAACAGCAGCTCGTCCCCGTCGCCGTTGCGCGCCAGATGGTCCATGCGCTTCGGCGCCCGCCACAGCCGCATGCGGACGTGCGCGTTGTGCAGCACGTCGGCGGCGTCCCAGGGCGAGGGATGCTCGCCGTTCAGCTTCGTCAGGTCGAAGGCGCGCGGGCGCAGCGGCCCGTCCCAATCGGTCCAGCCGGTGGGCGGGTGCTTGTGGTACATGTGGGTGGCCGGGCCGAAGAAGCCCTCCTTGCCCAGCTCGCGCTCGTACGTGCCGTCGGGCAGGGCCGCGTGCGCCTGGCGCGAGGCCGTGCCCTCGACGCGCGGAAATTGGATGTAGTTCTTCACCGGGGTGTCCCTCCCGCATTCCTGTTTCCCCGTGAAATGGTTTCAAACGAAACCAATGGCAAGCCGTTCGCACGCACATAATCCGTTCGCCCGGCCAACATCCCGATTGACAGGACGCCCCGGCACTCGTTTCATCTGAAACGAATGGCGGCACGAACGATGCCGTACCAAGAATGCATCCAGGGAGAGAGCGCACCATGAAGACCCCCATCGCGCGCCGCACGGTGATCCAGGGCATCGGCGCCGGCGTGGCGCTGGCCGCGGCCGGCATCCTGCCGCGCCGGGCGGAGGCGGCGACGACGCTGACACTGTCGTCCTGGCTGCCGCCCAAGCACCCGATCGTCGTCAACGCGTTCGAGCCGTGGGCCGACGACGTCGCCAAGGCGACCGACGGGCGCGTCAAGGTGCGCATCCTGCCCAAGCCGCTGGGCGGCGCCCCGGCGCACTTCGACATGGCCAAGGACGGCATCGCCGACATCACCTACGGCCTGCACAGCTTCACCCCCGGCGACCGCTTCCTGTTGAGCCGTCTGGCCGAGTTCTCCTTCATCGGCGACGACGCGGCGCAGCTCTCGGTGGCCTACTGGAACACCTACCAGAAGCGCCTGTCCAAGGCCGGCGAACACGCCGGGGTGCACACGCTGGGCGTCTTCACGCACGGCCCCGGCGCCATCCACAACCGGGTGCGCCCGATCAAGACGACGGCCGACCTGCAGGGGCTGAAGTTCCGCGTGCCCGGCGGCCACGCCAGCGAGCTGATGGGCCGCCTGGGCGTCACCCCCCTGCTGGCTCCCCCGTCCGAAGTGTACGAGATGCTGGCGAACAAGGTGATCGACGGCGTCACCTTCACGCTGGAGGCGATCACCGCCTTCAAGCTGCTGGACCACCTGAAGCACACCACCACGGTGCCGGGCGGCGTCTACAACACCTCCTGGTTCTTCGTGATGAACGAGGGAAAGTGGAACGCCCTCACCGACGCCGACAAGGCCGCCATCACCGCGCTGTCCGGCGAGGCGTTCGCCCGGCGCGTCGGCAAGGCCTGGATCGACGCCGACGCGGCTGCCCTGGAGAAGATGAAGGCGTCGGGCATGGAGGTCATCCAGGCCGACCCCGCCTTCGTCAAGGACCTCACCCGCCACACGGCCGAGCTGGAAGCCGCCTGGGCCAAGCTGGCGGAGGCGCGCGGCGTCGACGGTGTGGCGGCACTGGCCGAGTTGCGCGAGGCCACCGGCGTCAAACTGCCGGCATGAGCGCCGCCCGCCCCCCGATGAACCGCTGGATGAACCGCGTCCTCGGCGTGCTGGCCGCCATCCTGCTGTTCGGGATGGCGGCGATGACCACGGCCGACGTGGTGGGGCGCGACATCCTGGGCGTCGGCGTTCCGGGCTCGTACGAACTGACGTCGGTGCTGTTGGCGGCGCTGATCTTCGTCGGCCTGCCGCTGGCGACCGAGCGGGACGAGCACGTGGCCGTCGACCTGATCGACCACGTGCTGCCCCGGCGCGGCGTGAAGGTGCTGGGCGGCCTGATGGGCCTGCTCAGCACCGTGGTGCTGGCGGTGCTGGCGTGGCAACTGTGGGTGCGCGGCGTTCGGCTCACCGCCGATGGCGCCTACACCAACGTGCTGCGCCTGCCGCTGGCGCCGGTGGCCTACCTGATGGCGTTCACCACCGGCATCGCCGCCGTCGTGCAGGCCGTGCGGGCGTATGTGGACCTGCGCGGGCGTTGAGGGCCGACTTCGCAAGACCTTAAGCGGAGCTTCACGACTTGACCGAATCGCTGATCGGCTTCGCCGTTCTCTTCACGCTGGTCTTCCTGCGCATGCCCATCGGCTTCGCCATGGCGCTGGTGGGCACGGTGGGCTTCGGCATGATGGTGGACTGGGGGCCGGCGCTCGCCATGCTGGGCCAGAACACGTTCGAGGCGGGGTTTTCGTACACGCTGTCCGTGCTGCCGCTGTTCATTCTGATGGGCAACCTGGTGACGCGCGCCGGCATCTCCAACGAGCTGTACCACGCCGCCTACGCCTTCCTCGGCCACCGGCGGGGCGGGCTGGCGATGGCGTCGGTGGTGGCGTGCGGCGGCTTCGCGGCGGTGTGCGGCTCCTCGCTCGCCACGGCGGCGACGATGAGCAAGGTCGCCATGCCGCCGATGCGCAAGTTCGGCTACGCCGACAGCCTCGCCACCGGCTCCATCGCCGCGGGCGGCACGCTGGGCATCCTGATCCCGCCCAGCGTCATCATGGTGATCTACGGCCTGCTGACCCAGGCCGACATCGGCAAGCTGTTCATGGCCGGCATCCTGCCGGGCCTGCTGGGCGTGGTGATGTATGTGCTGGCCGTGTCCTTCGCCACGTGGCTGAAGCCCGAACTCGGGCCGCCGGCCGAGCGGCTGCCGTGGGTCGAGCGCTGGCGGGCGCTGAAGGGCGTGTCGGGCATGCTGGCGCTGTTCGCGCTGATCATGGGCGGCATCTACGGCGGCCTGTTCACGCCGACGGAGGCCGCGGGCGTGGGCGCCTTCGCCGCCTTCCTGATGGCGCTGCTGCGCGGGCGGCTCACCATACCGGTCCTCATCGACCTGCTGGTGGACAGTGCCCGCACCACCGCCATGCTGTTCGTCATCATCATCGGCGCCATGCTGTTCGCCAACTTCGTCACCTTCGCCGGCTTCGCCGACGCGCTGAAGGACTGGGTGGCGGGGCTGAACGTGGCGCCGCTGGTCGTCGTGCTGGCGATCGTGGCGATCTACATGGTGCTGGGCTGCCTGATCGAGAGCCTGTCGATGATCCTGCTGACGGTGCCGATCTTCTACCCCATCATGCTGGAGCTGGACTTCGGCCTGTCGCAGGACATGGTGCTGATCTGGTTCTGCATCGTCGTCGTGGTGATGACGGAGATCAGCCTGATCACCCCGCCCGTGGGCATGAACGTCTTCGTGCTGCGCGGCGTGCTGCCGGACGTGCCGCTGCAGACCATCTTCCGCGGCGTCATGCCGTTCCTGATCTCCGACTTCGTGCGCATCGCGCTTTTGATCCTGTTCCCGTCGATCTCCCTCCTCCTGCCGTCATTGATGATGAGCCAGCCATGAAGCTCTACGGATACTTCCGCTCCTCCGCCGCCTACCGCGTGCGCATCGCCCTGAACCTGAAGGGCATCGACGCCGAGCACGCCTCCGTCCACCTGCGCAAGGGGGAGCAGAAGCAGCCGCCCTTCGCCGCCATCAACCCGCAGAAGTTCGTGCCCGTGCTGGTGGACGGCGACGTGTCGCTGACGCAGTCGCTGGCCATCGTCGAGTACCTGGAGGAGACGCACCCGCAGCCGCCGCTCCTGCCCGCCGACCCGGCCGGCCGCGTGCGGGTGCGGGCATTGGCGCTGGCGGTGGCCTGCGACATCCACCCGCTGAACAACCTGCGGATTCTCAATTATCTGAAGGATCCCCTGGGCCACGACGAGGCGACGCGCAACGCCTGGTACCGCCACTGGGTGGCCGAGGGCTTCGCGGCGCTGGAGGCGATGCTGGCCGACGACCCGGCCACGGGGCGCTTCTGCCACGGCGACGGGCCGACCCTGGCCGACGTGTGCCTCGTGCCGCAGGTCTACAACGCCGAGCGCTTCGACTGCGACCTCGCTCCCTATCCCACCATCCGCCGCATAGCCGAGGCCGCCCGCGCCCTCCCCGCCTTCGCCGCCGCCGCCCCGGAGAGGCAGCCGGACGCCGAATAGCCGTAGGTTGGGTTGAAACCCAACGCACGTCGCATCGCGAACACGTTGGGTTTTCGCCTGCGGCTCAACCCAACCTACGGCGTCAGCACACTGGCGGCGACGTGCCTTACGCCCTCAGCATCGCAGATGTAGTAGACGATCATGGCGCGCCCGTCGGGGAACGCGGTCACCCACGGGTAGCCGACGTCGCCCGACGGCGCGTCGTCGCGCACGACGATCTCCTCGGCCTGCGCGATGTCCCCGGCGCCCGGATCCCACACGCGGGCGCGCACCCCGTAGGGCTCGTGCCGGTAGCCGTAGGCGACCAGCAGCCGGCCGTCCGCCATCACGCAGGCGTCGTAGGGATGCCCGACCACCTCGTGCCGCTCCCACGCCTCCCACGTCCGGCCGAGGTCGCGCGAGGTGGAGGTCGCCAGATGGTCGTCCAGGCCCGTGGTCCGGTGCAGCGCCAGCAGCCGCCCGTCCGCCGTCAGCGTCAGCCCGGTCTCGCAGAAGCCCGCCTTCCCCTCCCTGTCCAGCGCGATGATCGAGCGGTACTCCCACGTCTCGCCCCGGTCATGGGAGGCCCAGAGGTGGCTGGCGTACTGGCCGTTGCTGGGGTGGTGGGCGTAGGTGGCCTGCAGGATGGTGCCGTCCGGCGTCTCCACCGCCCGCCCGCGCAGGGCGCCGCCGTGCAGGTCCCGGATCCCCGGCACCGTCTCCCCCTGCCCCGGCAGCTGCGGCAGGAAGCGGTGTTCGGACCACGTCCGGCCGCCGTCGTCGCTGAAGCGGGAATAGGCGCCCCAGAACAGGTAGAGGTCGCCGGTCTTCAGCGGGCTGCCGACCACGCCGATGCCGCGCTCGCGCAGCGCCTCGCCGTCCTTGGCCGGCAGGGGATACCAGCAGAAGCCGGTCAGCAGGACGCGCCCGTCGCGCAGCACCAGCAGGCTGGCGTCCTGGTCGGCCGCCTGCGCGTCCGGCGGCAGGGTCAGCGGCGGTTCCAGCACGTCGCCGTCCGCCGACACCGGCACCACCACGGCCTGCGAGCGGCTGTCCAGGTGGTCGACGTTGTTGAACCCGTTGTCGCTCAGCCGGTACTCCTCCCCGCGCAGCCAGCGGTGGTCGCGCGCCCGGCGGAAGGCGACCAGCGACACCCCGTCGGCGCGCGTCGCCACGGACGGGAAGGAGGCGTAGTAGGACGGGTCGCGGAAGACGACCCGGTGTGCGATCGAGAAGGACCGGCTCACCGTCAGCTCCGAACATGCCCAGGGGCGGAAGGACAACGCCTTTGTGCGGTGATCCGTGCGGGCGGTCGAGGAAATTTTCAGGCCCCCTCCCCCGCCCAGCGGGGGAGGGTTGGGGTGGGGGCACGTCTTTCCGGTGCCGACACCTCCCCCGCCTCGATCACGTCCGACGCCACCACCACCTCGCACTTGTGCTCCAGATGCTCGCGCAGCAGGCGCGCCAGCCCGGCGCCGTCGCGCCGGGACAGCGCCTCCAGGATGCGTTCGTGCTCGCGCACCGCCTCGTCCCAGCGCTCGCGCGACATGTTGGCGATGAAGCGCACGCGGCGGATGCGGCCGGCCAGGCTCTGGTACATGCCGGACAGCACGGGGTTGTCGGCGGCGGCCAGGATGGCGCGGTGGATCGCCTCGTTCAGCTTGAAGTAGTTGCGCAGGTCGCGCCGGGCGTAGTGCGCCAGCATCTCGTAATGCAGTGCCCGCACCTCCTCGATGGCGGCGTCGCTGATGCGCTCGCACGCCAGCTCGCCGGACAGCGCCTCCAGCGACCCCATCACCTGGAACATGTCCTCGATGTCGCGCCGGGTCAGCTTGGTGACGCGCGCGCCCCGGTTGGGCAGCAGGACGACCAGCCCCTCGCTCGCCAGCACCTTCAGCGCCTCGCGCAGGGGGGTGCGGGAGATGCCGAACAGCTCGCACAGCGCGCGCTCGTTCAGGCGGTCGCCGGGGGGCAACTCGCCCTCCACGATCATCTCGCGCAGGCGGCCGACGACCTCCTCGTGCAGGCTGGCGCGGACGATGCGGGTCACGGCGCGTTCCCTTCCAAGGCTCTCGCCAGCAGCACGGCGACGTGCACGGCGTCCTTGGCCGCACCGTCCCTGATCTGGTGGCGGCAGCTGGTGCCGTCGGCGATCAGGACCTCGTCCGGCCCGGCGGCGCGCGCGGCCGGCAGCACCCCCATCTCCCCCATCGCCATCGACACCTCGTAATGCTCCGCCTGATAGCCGAAGGCGCCGGCCATGCCGCAGCAACTCGACGGAATGGTGGAGACCTCCAGCCCGGGAATGAGCTTCAACACCCGCTCCACCGGCGCCATCACGCCGAACGCCTTCTGGTGGCAGTGACCATGCAGCAAGGCGCGGCGGACCGGAAGGGGCTTCAGCGGCAGGTTCAGCCGCCCGGCGGCGTGCAGCCCGTCCAGGAACTCCTCGAACAGCATGGCGTGGGCGGCGATCCTGTCGGCCTCGCGGCCGGGCACGACCGCCCTGATCTCGTCGCGCAGGGTCAGCAGGCACGACGGCTCCAGCCCCACCACCGGCACGCCGCGCGCGACGAAGGGCTTCAGCGCCGCCAGCAGGCGCGTCTGCTCCGCCCGCGCCTTGTCCACCAGCCCCGCCGACAGGTAGGTCCGGCCGCAGCACAGCGGGCGCTTCTCCCCATCCGTGGGCAGCAGCGGGTGCACCGTATAGCCGGCGGCGCGCAGGACCGCCACCGCCGCGCGCGCGTTGTCCGCCTCGAACCAACGGTTGAAACAGTCGGCGAACAGCACGACCTCCCCCGCCGCACCGGCGGGGACCCGTTCCTGCTCGCGGTAGGGCGCGCGGTGCCAGCGCGGCAGCGGCCGGTGGCGGCTGAAGCCGGTCACCCGCTCCATCAGCACCGGCAGGCCCGGAATGCGGTCGCGCAGGTTCAACAGCCAGCCCACCTTCGACGCCAAGGGCGCGTAGCGCGGCAGCTCCGCCACCATGCGCTCGCGCAAGGGGACGCCGTGGCGCCGGCGGTAGTGGTGCAGGAACTCGATCTTCATGCGCGCCATGTCGACGCCGGTCGGGCACTCGCGCTTGCAGCCCTTGCAGCCGACGCACAGGTCCAGCGTCTCGTACATCGCCTGCGACGTCAGCGCGTCCGGCCCCAGCTGGCCGCTGAGCGCCAGGCGCAGGCTGTTGGCCCGGCCGCGCGTCACGTGCTGCTCGTCCTTCGTGGCGCGGTAGGACGGGCACATGACGGCCGCGTCGGTCTTGCGGCAGGTGCCGTTGTTGTTGCACATCTCCGCCGCACCCAGGAACCCGTTCCACTCCGACCAGTCCAGCGCCGTCTGCACCGGCGTGGCGGCGTAGCCCGGCTTGAAGCGGAACAGCGACCGGTCGTCCATGCGCGGCGGGTCGACGATCTTGCCGGGGTTGAACAGGCCGGCCGGGTCGAACGCCGCCTTCACCTCCTTGAACGCGCGCACCAGCTGGGGGCCGTACATCGGCTCGTGGAATTCCGAGCGCACCAGCCCGTCGCCGTGCTCGCCGGAGTGGGAGCCCTTGTACTCCCGCACCATCGCGAACGCCTCCTCGGCGATGGCGCGCATCTTCCTGACCTCCAGCTCCTGCTTGAGGTTCAGGACGGGCCGCACGTGCAGGCAGCCTTCCGACGCGTGCGCGTACCACGTGCCCGTGGTGCCGTGCCTGGCGAACACCGCCGTCAGCCGCTCCGTGTAGTCGGCGAGGTGTTCCAGGGGAACGGCGCAGTCCTCGATGAAGGAGACGGGTTTGCCCTCCGTCTTCATCGACATCATGATGTTAAGGCCGGCCTTGCGCACCTCCCAGATTGCCGCCTGGAAGGCGGGGTCGGTCGCCTCCACCACCGAACCGGGCAGGCCCAGGTCGCCCATCAGCTCGACCAGCCCCTTGAGGTTGGCGATTTCCGCCTCGCGGTCCTCGCCCGCGAACTCGACCAGCAGCAGGGCGTCCGGCTCGCCGACGATGAAACGGTCCATGGTGGCGCGGAACAGCGGGATGTCGCGGCCCAGCCGGATCATGGTGCGGTCCACCAGCTCCACCGCCGCCGGCTTCAGCGCCACGACGTGCTGCGCCGATTCCATCGCCTTGCGGAAGGTCGGGAAGTGGCACACGCCCAGCACCTTATGCCTGGGCAGCGGCGAGAGCTGCAGCTCGATCCGCTCGAAGAACGCCAAGGTGCCTTCTGAGCCCACCAGCAGCTTGGCGAGGTTCGGCGTGTCGCCGCCCAGCTGGTCGATGTTGTACCCGCCGACGCGCCGCCGCACCTTGGGGAAGCGCGCGGCGATCTCGTCGGCCTCGCGCGCGTGCAGGCCCTTCATCGCGTCGGTCAGCTGGCCCCGCCGCCCATCCTCCGGCGCGCCGCCGTCCAGGCGCAGCGCCGTGCCGTCGGCCAGCAGCGCGTCGATGGCGCGCACGTTGTGCACCATGTTGCCGTACCGCAAGGACCGCGTGCCGCAGGAGTTGTTGCCCGTCATCCCGCCGATGGTCGCCTGGGCCGAGGTCGACACGTCCACCGGAAACCACAGCCCGTGGGCTTTCAGCAGCCGGTTCAGCTCGTCCAGCACGATGCCCGGCTCCACCACCGCCACGCGCGCCTGCGCGTCCACCGAGACGACGCGGTTGAGGTGCCTGGAGGTGTCGATCACCAGCGCCGCGCCCACCGTCTGCCCGCACTGCGAGGTGCCGCCGCCGCGCGGCAACAGCGGCACGCCCTCCTCCGCCGCGATGGCGAGCGCCGCGCGCACGTCCCCGGCATGACGCGGCACCACTACGCCCACCGGCTCCACCTGATAGATCGACGCGTCGGTGCTGTAGCGCCCACGCGAGAAGGCGTCGAACAGCACGTCGCCTTCCAGCGCGTTTTTGAGCCGCGCGGCCAGCGCGCCGTCGCCGATCCGGGAGGGGCGCGCGAGCGGCGCGCGGGCGTCGAGCGGCATGGCGGGAAGCTCCTGAGTGTGTGTCTTGTTGGCGAAGATAGCATTTTGCATGCAAAACACAAAAGAGGCACCGGACGTCGGTGACGGCACCACCAAACCCCCAGGCGCCGTAAATCACGTTTGTTTACAACTGCTTGCTCCGTCATAGACCGAAGGCGATGGCGTCGCCTACCACTTCAGACCAGCCCCCGAACGCAAAATCCTGATTGCGCCAGCGCGTTTTGCATGCAGAATTCCATCAGTACACCAAACAAAAACACGGACACCGCCCCAGGGGAGGAGAGCGCTTCATGGCTCACCGCAGCGGCCGTCATTTCCTGCAGATCCCCGGCCCGACCAACGTGCCGGACCGCGTCCTGCGCGCCATGGACCGCCCGACCATCGACCACCGCGGCCCGGAGTTCCAGGCGCTGGGGCGGGACGTGCTGGCCGGCATCCGCCCGGTGTTCGGCACGGCGCAGCCCGTGATCATCTATCCCTCCTCCGGCACCGGCGCGTGGGAGGCCGCGATCGTCAACACGCTGTCGCTCGGCGACCGGGTGCTGATGTTCGAGACCGGCCACTTCGCCACCCTCTGGCGCAACCTCGCATCCAGGTTCGGCATCGAGTGCGAGTTCGTGCCCGGCGACTGGCGCCACGGCGTCGACCCGGCCACCGTCGAGGCCCGCCTTGCCGAGGACCGCGGCCACGCGATCAAGGCCGTCATGGTCGTGCACAACGAGACGTCGACCGGCGTCACCAGCCGCATCCCCCTGATCCGCAAGGCGATCGACCGCGCCAACCACCCCGCGCTGTTCCTGGTGGACACCATCTCCTCGCTCGGCTCCATCGACTACCGGCACGACGAATGGGGCGTGGACGTCACCGTCGCCGGTTCGCAGAAGGGGCTGATGCTGCCGCCGGGGCTGGGCTTCAACGCGGTGTCGGACAAGGCGCTGGCGGCGTCCCGGACGAACCGCCTGCCGCGCTCCTACTGGGACTGGGAGGACATGCTGAAGGCCAACGCCACCGGCTTCTTCCCCTACACGCCCGCCACCAACCTGCTGTACGGCCTCAAGGAAGCCGTCGCCATGCTGATGGAGGAAGGGCTGGCGAACGTCTTCGCCCGCCACGACCGCCACGCCGAGGCGACGCGCCGCGCCGTCCGCGCCTGGGGGCTGGAGGTGCTGGCCGCCGACCCGGCCGAGCATTCCAACTCCCTCACCGCCGTGGTGGTGCCGGATGGCCATGACGCTGACCGCCTGCGCGCGGCGATCCTGGAGCGGTTCGACATGTCGCTGGGCACCGGTTTGGGCCGCCTCGCCGGCAAGGTCTTCCGCATCGGCCACCTGGGCGACTTCAACGACCTGACGCTGATGGGCACGCTGGCCGGCGTGGAGATGGGCCTCGCCATCGCCGGCATCCCGCACCGCGCGGGCGGCGTCGCGGCGGCGATGGAGTACCTGGAATTCGGAAACTCGTAGGTTGGGTTGAGCCGCAGGCGAAAACCCAACGCGCCCGCCCTGCGGAGGATGTTGGGTTTTCGCTGGCGCTCAACCCAACCTACGAGGTTCACGCGACAAGAACGAACGAACCGATTGGGGAGGAGATGCGATGAACGCCGTCCGGAGTCTGTTCGCCTCCACACTGCTGGCCGGAGCGCTGATGGCCGCACCCGCGCTGGCGCAGACCGAGATCAAGCTGGGCCACGTGGGTGAGCCCGGCTCGCTGTTCGAGAAGTCGTCCCTGACCTTCGCCGACCGCGTCAACGCCAAACTGGGCGACAAGGCCAAGGTGGTCGTCTACGGCTCCAGCCAGCTCGGCGGCGACAGCGAGATGATGAAGAAGCTGAAGCTGGGCACCATCGACATGGCGCTGCCCTCCACCGTCATGTCGTCGGTGGTCCCGGCCTTCGGCCTGTTCGAGATGCCCTACCTCGTCAAGGACCGCGAGCACATGAAGCGCATCCGCGACGAGATCGTCACCCCCACCCTGGCCCCCCTGGCCGAGAAGGAAGGCTACAAGATCCTGGCGGTGTGGGAGAACGGCTTCCGCCACATCACCAACAACCGCGGCCCCATCGTGAAGCCGGCCGACCTGCAGGGCATCAAGCTGCGGGTGCCGCAGGGCGTGTGGCGGGTGAAGATGTTCCAGACCTACGGCGCCAACCCCAGCCCGCTGGCCTTTTCCGAGGTGTTCGTGGCGCTGCAGACCGGCGTGATGGACGGGCAGGAGAACCCGCTGGCGCAGATCCACCCCGCGCGCTTCTACGAGGTGCAGAAGTACCTCTCCATGACCGGCCACGTCTACACGCCGGCCTACCTCACCGCCGGCCGCAGCTGGAGCAAGTTCCCGCCCGAGGTGCAGCAGGCCCTGACCGAGGCCGCGCGCCAATCCCAGGACGACGTCTACCGCATCGCCGCCCAGCTCGACGACGACCTGCTGAAGAAGCTGAAAGAGGCCGGCATGCAGGTGAACGAGGCCGACAAGGACGCCTTCGTCAAGGCCAGCGTCCCCGTCTACGACGCCTTCGCCAAGGAGGTGCCGGAGGGCAAGGCCCTGGTCGACCGCGCCCTGGCGCTCGCGAGCAAGTCGTAATTACTCCCTCCCCCGCCCCCGGCGGGGGAGGGGCCCGCCCGGAGGGCGGGAGGGTGAGGGTAAGCGCAAGGATCCTTGGCCGTACCCTCACCCGGCGCCTGCGGCGCCACCCTCTCCCGGGGCGGGAGAGGGATTTCCTCATCATCCGGGAAATCCCCCATGTCCCTCCGCACCTTCCGCACCGGCTTCGAATGGGTGCTCGACACCATCGTCGTCGCCCTCGTCGTCGGCTTGGCGCTGATCGTCTGCGCCGGCTTCCTGTTCCGCGCGGCCGGGCACTCGCTCGTCTGGTACGACGAGGTGGCGGCCATCGGGCTGTGCTGGCTCACCTACTACGGCTCGGCGCTGGCCGCGCTGAAGGGCGCGCACATCGGCTGTCCGGAGGTGGTGAACCTGATGCCGCCCCGCTGGCGCGTCGCCGCCACCGTCGTCGCCGAGGCCTGCGTGTTCCTGTTCTTCGGCGTGCTTGCCTGGACGGGGCTGGAGGTCTGGCGGATCCTGGAGGGCGACACGCTGGTCAGCCTGCCCAGCGTGCCCATGCAGCTCACCCAGTCGGTCATCCCCATCGGCGCGGTGCTGTTCATGATCGCCGAGGCGCTGCGCCTGCCCCAGGCCCTGGCCGAGGCGCGCGGGGCCGGCTTCGCCGACGCCGAGACCAAGGAGGCGCAGATGCACGCCGCCACCGCGAACGCCGCCAACCTCAATGCCAACGCGAACCGCACCACCACGGAAGCCCTGCACGGGGGAGCGCCGCGATGACCCTGGGATTCATGCTGTCGGGCATGCTGGCGCTGGTCCTGCTGAACGTGCCCATCGCGGTGGCGCTGGGGCTGGTGGCGATGGTCACCATCACCATCGTGCAGGGCGCGGACATGCTGCCCAACGTGGCGCTGGTGATGTTCGAGGGCGCCACCAACTTCCCGCTGCTGGCGGTGCCGCTGTTCATCCTGGCCGGCGCCATCATGAACGCGTCGTCCATCTCGCGCCGGCTGGTGGCCTTCGCCACGGCGCTGGTGGGCTTCGTGCGCGGCGGCCTGTCCATGGTGTCCATCGGCGCGTCGCTGTTCTTCGCGGAGATATCCGGCTCAGCCGTGGCGGACGTGGCGGCGCTGGGCAGCATCCTCATCCCGGCCATGAAGAAGCGCGGCTATTCCAAGGAGTTCGCGGCCGCCGTCAGCTCCTCGGCCGCCAGCCTCGCCATCATCATCCCGCCGTCGATCCCGATGATCCTCTACGCCGTCATGTCCGGCTCCTCGGTGGTGAAGCTGTTCGTGGCCGGCATCATCCCGGGCCTGCTGGGCGCCTTCGGGCTGGCGGTGGTCGCGTACTATCTGGCCGTGCGCAACGGCTTCCCGGTGGAGGAGCGGTTCCGCGCCTCGCGGGTGTGGGAGACGTTCAAGGACGCGATCTGGGCCTTTCTGCTGCCGGTGGTCATCCTGGGCGGCATCTTCGGCGGCTTCGTCACGGCGACCGAGGGTGCCGCGCTAGCCGTGCTCGCCGCGCTGTTCATCGGCACCGTGATCTACCGCGAGCTGGACCTGCGCGAGCTGCACCGCGCCTGCATCGAGGGCGGCATCCAGACCGCCGTGGTCATGCTGCTGGTCGCCGCCTCCGCCCTGATCGGCACCTTCCTGACCGAAGCACAGCTGCCCCAGCAGCTGGCCCGCGCCATCAGCGGCATCACCACCGACAAGTACGCGGTGCTGGCGCTGCTGAACGTCGCCTTCCTGATTCTCGGCATGTTCCTGCACTCGGCCGCGGCCATCATCCTGGTGGTGCCGATCGTCATGCCGCTGGTGACGCAGGTCGGCATCGATCCCATCCACTTCGGCCTCGTGGTCACGCTGAACCTCGCCATCGGGCAGCAGACGCCGCCGGTCGCCAGCGTGCTGATGGCCGCCTGCTCCATCGCGCGGGCCGACATCTGGGCGACGACGCGCGTGAACCTGTGGTTCATCGGCGTGCTGTTGCTGGTACTTTTGCTGTGCACCTACGTGCCGGCGGTCTCGCTGACGCTGGTCAACCTCTTCTACGGATCGTGAAGCTTCCCATGATCGATGAACTGCTGATGGAGCGTGGGGAGGGCGGCATCGTCACCCTGACGCTGAACCGCCCGCACAAGCTGAACGCCATGACCAAGCCGCTGTGGCGCGCCCTGGGCGAGGCGGTGGGCGAACTGAACGCCGACGACACGGTGCGCTGCATCGTCATCCGCGGGGCCGGCGGCAAGGCGTTCAGCCCCGGCAACGACATCTCGGAATTCGAGACCGAGCGCTCGAACGTCGAACAGGCGCGCGCCTACGGCGCCATCATGCACACCACGCTGAACGCCATGCGCGCCTGCCGCCATCCCATGGTGGCGCTGATCGAGGGGATCTGCGTCGGCGGCGGGCTGGAGATCGCCGCCGGCTGCGACCTGCGCATCTGCGGCGAATCCAGCCGCTTCGGCGCGCCCATCAAGAACCTCGGCCTCGTCATGGCCTACCCGGAGATCGAGGCGCTGTTCCGTCTTGTGGGCCGCGCCGTGGCGCTGGAGATCCTGCTGGAGGGCCGCATCTTCGGCGCGCAGGAGGCGAAGGAAAAGGGCCTCGTCACCCGCATCGTCCGCGACGACCAAGTGGAATCGGAAGCCTACGCCACCGCGCGCCGCATCGCCGAGGGCGCCCCCCTGGTCGCCCGATGGCACAAGAAGTTCGTCGCCCGCCTGGAAAGCGGCGCCCCCCTGACGCCCGAGGAATTGGAGGAGGGCTACGCCTGTTACGGGACGGAGGACTTCCGGACCGGCTACCGCGCGTTCCTGGAAAAACGCAAACCCGAGTTCGAAGGGCGTTAAGATGCCCTCCCCCGGCCCCGCCGGGGGAGGGAGGGACCCACGAAGTGGGAGGGTGGGGGCAGCGGCCCATGTGGCAGGCGGCGTAAGCGGCCCGCGGCTTCTCGGACAGGCCGTTGCCCCCACCCTTCCCATGCTGCGCATGGGCCCCTTCCCTCCCCCGCCGGAGGCGAGGGAGGGAGAAGAGGAAAACGATGACCGAACAGACCAAAGGCCCCCTGTCGGGCCTCAAGGTGGTGGAACTGGCGCACATCATGGCCGGGCCGGTGGCCGGGCTGATGCTGGCCGACATGGGTGCGGACGTGGTGAAGGTGGAGAAACTGCCGGGCGGCGACGACAGCCGCCGCATGGTGCCGCCCACCATCGCGGACGAATCCGCCGCCTTCATGATGATGAACCGCAACAAGCGCGGCTTGGCACTCGACCTCAAACAGGAGGGCGGCAAGGAGGTGCTGCGGCGCCTGCTGAAGGACGCCGACGTGCTGATCGAGAACCACCGCCGCGGCACGCTGGAAAAGCTGGGCTTCGGCTACGACGCCGTGAAGGCGATCAATCCGAAGATCATCTATTGCGAGATTTCCGGCTTCGGCCGCACCGGGCCGCTGGCCGACCAGGGCGGGTTCGACCTCGTGGCGCAGGGCATGTCGGGGCTGATGAGCATCACCGGGGAGGGGCCGGGCCGCCCACCGGTGAAGGTGGGGGCACCCGTCACCGACATCACCGCCGGCCTGCTGGGCGCCATGGGCGTGCTGGCAGCGCTCCACGAACGCACCCGCACCGGCGAGGGGCAGCGCGTCGACACCTCCCTGTTCGAGGCCGGCATCGTCCACACCTACTGGCAGTCGGCCATCCGCTTCGCCACGGGGGTGAGCCCCGGCCCCATGGGCTCCGCCCACCCGCTGAACGCGCCCTATCAGGCGTTCCCGACCTCCGACGGCTGGATCAACATCGGTGCGGCCAACCAGGCCAACTGGCTGCGCCTGTTGGACGCCATCGAGGCGCCGACCCTGCGCGACGACCCGCGCTTCGCCGACAACCCCGGCCGCATGAGACACCTGGACGAACTGGTCGCGGTCCTCTCCCCCATCTTCCGCCGCCACACCACCGCCGAGTGGCTGGGCACCCTGGAGAAGGCCGGCATCCCCGCCGGAGCGGTGCTGAGCATCGCCGAGATGCACGAACACCCGCACACCCGGGCACGCGACATGGTCGTGGAGGTGGAGCACGCCCGCGCCGGCACGGTCAGCACCCTGGGCCTGCCCATCAAGTTCTCCCGCACCCCCGGCGGCGTGCGCTCCGGCGCGCCGGTGCTGGGGCAGCACACGCGGGCGATCCTGGCCGAACTGGGCTTCGACGAAGCCGCCATCGAGGACCTCGCACGGAAGAAGGCCGTCGCATGACCGAAGACCGCGCCGAACGCGCCGCCGCCCTGCTGGTCGCCGCCCGCACCGGGGACCGCCTGCGCGACCTCCCCGAGGACTGCCGTCCGCGCACGGCGGAGGAGGCCTACGCCATCCAGGACGTGGTGCTGGCCCGCACCGGCCCGGCGCACGCCTGGAAGGTCGGCGCCAAGACGCCGGAGGCGGAGCCCGCCTGCGCGCCCATGCCGGCCGCCACCGTCCACCCCTCCCCCGCCGCGCTGCCCGGCGACGCCTTCGGCGTGCGCCTGATCGAGGCGGAGATCGCCTACCGCTTCGGCCGCCCCCTGCCGCCGCGCCCGCAGCCCTACACCACGGACGAGGTGCTGGCCGCCGTGGACGCCGTGCTGCCGGGGATCGAGGTGGTGGACGGCCGCTTCCAGGACCGCAACGCGGTGGACGCGTTGAGCATCCTGGCCGACAACATCACCAGCGGCGCCTACGTGACCGGCGCGCCCGTCACCGACTGGCGCCGGGTCGATCCCGCGCGCCAGGGCGTGCAGCTGCGCGTCAACGGCGCCATCGTGGTGGACACGGTGGGCGGCAACCCGGCCGGCGGCGACCTGACGCGCCTGCTGGTGTGGACGGCCAACGCACTGTCCATGCGCGGGCACGGGCTGAAGCCCGGCGACATCGTCACCACCGGCTCCTGCACCGGCATGACGCCGGTCGGCCCCGGCGACACGGTGGAGGCGGAGTTCCCCGGCCTCGGCACTGTTTCCTTGCGCTTCACCCCGCCTATGTGATTGTCCCTGAACGACAAGAACAGGGAGAGCATCATCATGGTGGAGATGGTTCCGGGCATCGAGAAGCTGCTGCCCGACATGAAGGCGTGGCGGCACGACCTGCACGCCCACCCGGAAACCGCGTTCGAGGAGCACCGCACCAGCGACGTGGTGGCCGAGAAGCTGGCCTCCTTCGGGCTGGAGGTGCACCGCGGGCTGGCCGGCACCGGCGTGGTCGGCGTGCTGCGCAACGGCGACGGCCCGGCGGTGGCCTTCCGCGCCGACATGGACGCGCTGCACATCCACGAGGAAACCAACCTTCCCCACCGTTCCCAGAATCCCGGCCGCATGCACGCCTGCGGCCACGACGGCCACACGGCGATGCTGCTGGGTGCCGCGCGCTACCTGTCGGAGAATCCCGGCTTCCGGGGCTCGCTCGCCTTCATCTTCCAGCCGGCGGAGGAGAACGAGGGCGGCGGCCGCGTGATGGTGGAGCAGGGCCTGTTCGAAAAGTTCCCGGTCGATCAGGTCTACGGCATGCACAACTGGCCGGGCCTGGAGGTGGGCCGGATGGCCCTGCGCTCCGGCCCCATGATGGCGTCCTACGACGTGTTCGAGCTGACGCTCACCGGCAAGGGCACGCACGCCGCCATGCCGCACCTGGGCACCGACGTGATCGTGGCCGGCACCCAGATCGTCAACGCCTGGCAGACGATCCCCAGCCGCAACACCCACCCCGTCGACGCGGCGGTGGTCAGCGTCACCCAGTTCCACGCCGGCGACACCTGGAACGTCATCCCCGCCAGCGCCGTCCTGCGCGGCACCACCCGCACCTTCCGCGCCGAAGTGCAGGACATGGTGGAGCGCCGCATGCGCGAGCTGGCGCAGGCCATCGCCGGCGCCTTCGGCGTGGAGATGAGCTTCCGCTACGAGCGCCGCTACCCCTCCACCGTCAACACGGCGGCGGAGACGGAGCTGGCCCGGCAGGCGGCGGCCCGCGTGGTGGGCGAATCGGCGCTCGACCTCGACCCGATGCCCAGCATGGGCGCGGAGGACTTCGCCTTCATGCTGCAGAAGCGGCCGGGCTGCTACGTCTGGCTCGGTGCCGGCAGCCAGGAAGGCGGGCGCAACCTGCACAGCCCGCACTACGACTTCAACGACGAGGTGCTTCCCATCGGCGCCAGCTACTGGGTGCGGCTGGCGGAGGCGGTGCTGCCGAAGAGTGCGTGAGTTGGGGCGCCCGGCGGAGTTCCATGCAACGCAAAGCGGGGGAGGGGTCGGGAGGGGGGTAAAGCCCCCATATTGAACAAACTCAAACCGTGAATACCTGCCATTTCCTCACCCCGTAAACGGGAATTGCACACAGGCGCGTTCCGGTTCATAGTCGGCACCTCAAGTGGTCGGACCAATCGGAAGATGGCAAGCGCCTTCGACACCCCCATTCCCGGCCGTGGCGGCATCTGGGAAAAGCCGGACTCCCTGTGGGAGGCGACGGCCCCGCCGCCGCCGGCCCTGCCCACGCTGACGGAGCCCGTGCGCGCCGACGTGCTGGTCATCGGCGGCGGCTTCACCGGCCTGTCGGCGGCGCTGCACATCGCCGAGTCCGGCAAGAGTGCGGTGGTGCTGGAGGCTTCCGAACTCGGCCGGGGCGCGTCTGGCCGCAACAACGGGCAGGTCATCCCCACCCTCACCCGCCCCGACCCGGACGACCTCGTGAAACGCTTCGGCCCGGAGGCGGGCGAGCGATTCGTGGCGCTGGTGCGCGACAGCGCGTCGTATCTCTTCGACAGCACCCGCCGCCTGGGCATCGATTGCGCGGCCGAGCAGACAGGCTGGGTGCAACCCGCGCACTCCCCCGGCCGCATGAAGATCGCCGAGCGCCGCGTGCAGCAGTGGGGCAGCCGTGGCGCGCCGGTGGAGTTGCTGGACCGCGCGCAGATGGCGTCACTCCTGGGCACCGACGCCTATTTCGGCGGTTGGACGAACCGCACCGGCGGCCACATCAACCCGCTGGCCCTTGTGCGCGGCCTGGCATCCAAGGTCGTAACGGCCGGCGCACGGGTCTTCGTCAATTCCCCCGCCCTGTCGGTGGAGCGGCGCGGCGATGTCTGGATCGCGCGCACGCCGCAGGGCGAGGTGACGGCCGACGCGCTGGTGCTGGGCACCAACGGCTACACCGCGCAGGTCTTCCCGCAGGTCCGCGACGAGGTGGTGCCGGTGCTGTCCTGGCAGATGGCCACCACACCGCTGGGCGACAACGTGCGCAAGACGGTGCTCCCCGGCCGTCAGGCCATGTCGGACACGCACGGCGACCTGCGCTTCATGCGCTGGACCGCCGACAACCGGCTGGTCAGCGGCGGCGGCCTGATCGTGCCGTGGAACGGGGCCGACCGCCTGCGCCGCATCGTCGGGCAGCGGCTGGGGAGCATGTTCCCCGCTCTCCAGGGCGTCGCCTTCGACCATGTGTGGAACGGCCGCATCGCCATGACCACGGACTACACCCCGCGCGTCCACCGGCTGGCCGGCAACGGCTTCGCCTGGGCGGGGTGCAACGGGCGCGGCGTGGCGCTGTCCTTCTCGCTGGGGCGCGAACTGGCCTACGCCGCACTCGGCCGGGACACGCGCGACCTCGCCCTGCCCTTCACCGAGCCGACGCCGCTCCCCTTCAACGCGTTGCTGCAGCGCATCGGGCCGTTGAAGCTGCTGCAATACCGCTGGAACGACGCCCGCGAAATCTGATTCGGGAGACCACGATGGCCGACACCCCCGACTACCCCGCCCTGCTGCGCAATTCCTACGCCATGCGCGCCGCCGCCTACGCGCACATGTTCGACGTGCTGCGCGAGCGGTTCGGCACCGAGACGGCGCTGGAGGTCGGCAAGGAATCGACCCGCCGCCTGGGCGAGAGCATGGGCGTGAAGTACGCAGCACTCGGCCCGTCCGACCTGGAGGGCCTGTGCGGCGCCTTCCTCGACGGCATCCCCAACCGTGACGCGATGTTCGCGCCGGAGGTCAAGCGCTGCGACGGGGAGGCGCTGGAAATCCACTTCCACCGCTGCCCGTTGAAGGAGGCGTGGCAGGCGCAGGGCCGCTCCGACGCCGACCTGGAACTGCTGTGCCAGATGGCCGGCGCCATCGACGGCGGCCTGTTCGAGGCGGCCGGCTTCACCTTCAGGGGCGAGACCTGGAAGCCGGGCGACGAGGGCTGCTGCCGCCTGAAGGTTCTTCCGGGCACCGCCGAGTAACACCGACGAACGATACAGGGAGCCATGACCATGACCCTCCGCCTTGCCGCCCTCACCGCCGCAGCGCTCGTGGGCCTCGCCGGTTCGGCACTCGCCGCCGACACCGTGAAGCTCGGCTACCAGTTGCCGCTCACCGGCGACACCGCCCAGTACGGCCAGGACTTCCGCAAGGCCGCCGAAATCGCGTTGGAGGAATTCGCCAAGGCCGGCAAGCCCTTCAAGGTGGAGATCGTCTTCGAGGACAGCCGGTCGGATGCCAAGGAGGGCGTGAACATCGCCCGCAAGTTCGCCGACGACAAGGCGATCGTCGGCGTGCTGGGCGACTTCACCTCCACCGTGTCGATGGCCGCCGCCCAGGTCTACAAGGAGGCCGGCGTGCCGCAGCTCTCGCAGACGGCGTCGCACCCCGACTACGCCAAGATCTCGCAGTGGCAGTTCCGCAACATCGCCACGCAGGCGCAGGAAGGCCCCTACAACGCCAAGTGGATGCTGTCCAAGGGCGTCAAGAACGTCGCGGTGATCGCCGAGCAGACGGACTGGGGCCAGTCGGTGGTGTCCGGCTTCACCGAGGGCGTGAAGGCCAATGGCGGCACCGTGGTGTTCTCCGAGAACTTCAACCGCGGCCTGAAGGACTTTCGCTCGCTGATCAGCAAGATCGAGCGCGCGAAGCCCGACGCCATCTACACCGGCTTCTTCTACGAGGACGGCGCGCAGTTCCTGAAGCAGCTCCAGCAGTTGGGCGTCAAGATCCCGGTCTACTCCACCTCGGCCGCCTACAGCCCGAAGCTGATCGAACTGGCCGGCGAGGCGGCGGAGGGGCTGCGCCTGACGTCGAACTTCCTGCCCACCGACCCGTCGCCGCACGTGCAGCAGTTCGTGGAGGCGTGGAAGAAGCGCTCGGACGGCGCCACCCCCGGCCAGTTCCCGGCGCAGGCGTATGATGCCGTGCGCATCATGATCGCCGCCGTCGAGCGCGCCCAGCCGAACCCGACGCGCGAGAGCGTGCGCGCCGAGCTGGCCAAGACCAGGGACTTCCCCGGCGTGACCGGCAAGACCACCTTCGGCCCCGACCGCGAAGCCGAGAAGGAGCTGGTCAAGGTCGAGGTCAAGGGTGGCCAGTTCGCGCCCGTGAAGGAGTGATAACACCCCTCTCCCCCGCCCCCGGCGGGGGAGAGACGGGACAAGCCCCCAAGGATCAGGCGTGGGTTTGGGTTGAGCGCCAGCGACAACCCAACATTCCCGGCGGTGCGAAGGATGTTGGGTCCAGACCCAACCTACGCCTTGCTTCCTTCGCGGGGATGACGGCTGAAAAGAAGAACGGAGCGTGCTCCCCGTGGACTTCATCGACCCCTACTACCTCCAGCAGTTGGCGATCGGCCTGTCGCTGGGCATGACGTACGCGCTGATGGCGATCGGCTTCACGCTGATCTTCGGCGTGCTCAACGTCGTCAACTTCGCGCATGGCGAGATCTACACGCTGGGTGCCTTCGCCGGCCTCGTGCTGATCACCGCCGCGGCGCCGCCGATCTTCGCGGCGATCTTCGCCGCACTCGCCATCGGTGCCTTCGCCGGCTTCTCGCTGGAGCGTCTCGCCTTCAAGCCGTTCCGCCGCTTCACGGACGAGGCGTCGCTGAAGTCGCGCGCCATGCGCGAATCCACGCTGCTGTCGTCGCTGGCCGTGTCGATCATCGTGCGCGAGGGGCTGGAGATCGTCTTCGGCTCGCAGATGCGTTCGGTCCCGTTCGAGTACCTGATCAACACCCCCGTGCGCGTCGGCCCGGTGATCCTGGTGACCGGCGACTTCATCATCTTCGCCGTTTCCGCCGTCATGCTGATCGGGCTGCAATACCTGCTGCGGCGCACGCGCGTCGGGCTGTCGATCCGCGCCGTCTCCAACAACCCGCTGGGGGCGAAGTACGTGGGCATCGACACCGACCGCACCATCATCATGACGTTCGTCGTCGGCTCCATGATGGGGGCGGCGGCGGGCATCCTGGTCGGGCTGTATTATGGCGCGATCTTCCCGGCCATGGGCTTCGTGCCGGGCATCAAGGCGTTCGTCGCCATGGTCATGGGCGGGCTGTCGTCGATCCCCGGCGCGGTCATCTCCGCCCTGATCCTCGGCGTGGCCGAGAGCATGGCGACGACCTTCGTGTCGTCCGGCTGGTCGGACATGGTGGCCTACGGCTTCCTGATCCTGACGCTGATCTTCTTCCCCAGCGGACTGTTCGGAGCCGGCCGTGAACGAGTCTAGAAGCCCCACGCGCCTGATCGTCCCGGTGCTCGTCCTGCTGATGGTGTTCGCCGCGCTGCCGGCGGTGCTGGCTTCGTTCGACCGCGGCTACTTCTACCAGATCGCCAACCTGTCGCTGATCTTCGTGCTGCTGGCGGCGTCGTTGCATCTCGTCACCGGTGTGGCCGGTCTGCTGCACCTGGGGCACGCGGCCTTCTACGGGGTGGGCGCCTACACGGCGGCCCTGCTCGCCACCAAGGCGGGGCTGGGCTTCACGTTCACGCTGCCGCTGTCGGGGCTGGTGGCGGCGCTGATCGCCTTCCTGGTGGCCCTGCCGACCATGCGGCTGGTCAGCATCTACTTCGCCGTGGCGACGCTGGCGATCGGGCAGATGCTGTATCTGGTGATGCTCAACTGGGTCGACTTCACCAAGGGGCCGAACGGCATCATCGTGACCAAGGGGCTGAACCTGTTCGGCTTCGACCTGTCCGGCCGGCTCGGCACCTATTACACGGTGGCCGCGGTGGTGACGCTGTGCGTGATCGCCATCGGGCGCCTCAGCCATTCCTACTACGGCAACGCGCTGCGCTCCATCCGCGAGGACGACCAGTGCGCCGACGCCATGGGCGTGCGCACCGTGCGGCTGAAGATGGAGGTGTTCACGTTGTCCGCCTTCTTCGCCGGGGTGGCGGGCAGCCTGTGGGCGCACATGACCGGCTACATCTCGCCGGGTGACTTCAAGTTCTCCGAATCCATCCTGATCCTCGCCATGATCGTGGTGGGGGGGCTGGGCAGCCTGCCGGGCGCCATCATCGGCGCGCTTCTCCTGATCCTGCTGCCGGAAGGGCTGCGCGGGATGGGCGACTTCCGCAACGTCATGGTCGGCGTGGTGATGTTCCTGTCCATCCTGTTCCTGCCCCGCGGCCTGCTGGGCGAGGTCTCGGCGCTCAAGCTGGTGCGCCAGCAACTCAACGCCGCGTGGCGGCGCACGGACAACGGCATCGGGATCGGCTGGCGATGACGACGCACCTCCTGGACATCGATCAGGCGACGCGGCGCTTCGGCGGCGTGCTGGCCGTGGACAGCGTCAGCTCCCACGTGGACGAGGGTGAACTGGTCGGGCTGATCGGCCCGAACGGTGCGGGAAAGACGACGCTGTTCAACCTCATCTCCGGCTTCACGCCGCTGTCGGCCGGCACCGTGCGTTTCCGCGGGCGCACCATCAACGGGATGCGCCCGAATCAGGTGGCGCGCCTGGGCCTGGGCCGCACCTTCCAGAACCTGCGCGTGTTCCCCAACATGTCGGTGTTCGACAACGTGTCGGTGGGCGCCGTCGGCACGCTGCCGCAGGGGCCGTTCGGCGCGCTCTTTGCGCGCGACGGGCGCGCAAAGGACATCAGCGACCGCACATGGCACGCGCTGGAACTCGCCGGCCTCACCGGCGTGGCGGACGAGCTGGCGGCCAATCTCTCCTACGGCCGGCGCAAGTACCTGGAGATCGCCCGCGCGCTGGCCATGCAGCCGAAGTTCCTGATCCTGGACGAGCCGGCCGCCGGCTTGAACGACACCGAGACGCGGGACCTGGCCGCCTTCATCCGCCGCCTGCACGCGGGCGGCTTGACGATCATGCTGGTCGAGCACGACATGAACCTCGTCATGGGCATCTGCCAGCGCGTCATCGTGCTGGCGTCCGGCCGCAAGATCGCCGACGCCCCGCCGGACGAGGTGCGCCGCATGCCCGCGGTCCTGGAAGCCTATTTGGGAACCGATGAAGGAGAGATGGGCGCATGAGCCTGCTCGCCATCGACAATTTGCACGTGGCCATGGGCCCGCAGGAGATCCTGCACGGCGTCAGCCTGACGGTGCCGGAGGGCTCGATCGTCGCCGTGCTCGGCTCCAACGGGGTCGGCAAGACGACGCTGATGCGCGCCGTCTCCGGCATCTACCGGGCCAAGTCCGGCAGCATCACCTTCCGGGGCCAGCCCATCGCCAACCAGCCCGCCCACCGCATCGTCGACATGGGCCTGTGCCAAGCGCCGGAGGGGCGGCAGATCTTCTCCAACATGACCGTGCGCGAGAACCTCGTGCTGGGCGGCGGCGAGGCGGGGTTGGGCGAGCTGGAGCGCATCTTCGCGCTGTTCCCCATCCTGTCGGAACGCCTGAAGCAGAACGCCGGCTCGCTGTCGGGCGGCGAGCAGCAGATGCTGTGCATCGCCCGCGCCCTGATGCGCCGGCCGAAGCTGCTGCTGCTCGACGAGCCGTCGCTGGGCCTGGCGCCCAAGCTGGTCGCCCTCATCTTCGATCTGGTGCAGCGCATCCGGGCGGAAGGCGTGTCGATCCTGATCGTCGAGCAGAACGCCCGCGCCGCCCTGCGCATCGCCGACCACGCCGCGGTGATGGAGGATGGCCGCATCGTGCTGGCCGGCACCGCCCGCAGCTTGCGCGACGATCCCCGCATCGCCGAGGCCTACCTCGGCGGCCACGTGCATTGAGGAGGACACGATGACCCAACCGCTGGGCATCCTGGAGCGCCGCCGCATCGAGGCGGAGATCCTGAAGCCGGTCTATGAGGAAATGGTCGCCCGCTTCGGCGAGGAGGTGGCGCAGGAGGTGCTGGGCACCGCCGTCTCCAAGGCCGCCGCCGCCGCCGCCGAGACCTTCGCCAGGGCGGAGCCGAACGGCACCAGCATCGAGACCTTCGCCGGCATCATGCCGCTGTGGCAGAAGGACGACGCGCTGCGCATGGAGGTGAAGCGGCAGGACGAGACCCATTTCGACTTCGACGTGAAGCGCTGCCGCTACGCCGAGATGTACCGTGAAATGGGGTTGGGCCACATCGGCCACCTGCTGTCCTGCAACCGCGACGCCGCCTTCTGCACGGGCTATGACCCGAAGCTGAAGATGACGCGCACGCAGACCATCATGCAGGGCGCCGACCACTGCGACTTCCGCTACACCTACGAAGACGACAAGTCGTAGACGAACAAGGTCATATGGCGCGGCGGTGCCCGCACGGGCATACTGTGCGGCGTGACCCAGGAACTCCGCATCCTCATGTTCTCGGACGAGGAGGTGGCGCAAGCCATCGTCCTCTACCTGCGCCGCCAGGGGATCTCGTCGCCGCAGGGGCGGGTGTCGGTGCTGGCGAAGTCCGGGCACCCGCGCGTCGAGGTGCGCTATGCCGTCGGCTTCGGCGAGGAGAGCCTGCACGAGGCCATCACCGGCGAATCGCTGGCCGGCGCGCTGGTCCTCTATTGCATCGAAAAGCACATCCCGCTGCGCCGCGACGCGCAGAAGATCCTGCACCTGGTCGACGACAAGATCGTCCTCATCCTCAACCAGCACTTCCCCACCACCCTGGTCGTGAGGATGCTGGCGCCGCCGGCCAAGCCCGAACCTAAGCCTGTGCCGTGATCCGCACCACCTTGGCCCCCAGCACGCGCGCCAGATCGGCCGGCGCGAGGGCGATCTGCAGGCCGCGCCGGCCGCCGTTCACCACCATCTCCGGCAGCGCGGCCGACACCGGGTCGATGAAGGTCGCCAGCCGCTTGCGCTGGCCCAGCGGGCTGATGCCGCCCACCATGTAGCCGGTGGCGCGCTCGGCCAGCGTCGGGTCGGCGAGGTCGGCCTTCTTGGCGCCGGCCGCCGCCGCCAGCGCCTTCACGTCCAGCCGCGCCGCCACCGGGATCACGGCGCACACCAAGGCTTTCGTGTCCAGTTGCGCGATCAGCGTCTTGTAGACCACCGCCGGGTCGAGCCCCAGCGCCTCGGCCGCCGCCAGCCCGATGGCGTCGGCGGAAGGGTCGTAGTCGTACTCCAGCAGCCGGAACGCGATGCCCGCCGCCTTCGCCGCGTTCACCGCCGGTGTGCCCTTCGCCGCCATGCTCCCCGCTCCGTCCGCCGCCATTCCCCGACCGTGATGCCGCAGAAGCCGCACCCGCGTCCAGCGTCCAGCGTCACGCCGTCAGCACGCGCGTGCTCAAGGGCACGGACACGCGGCAGCGCGCGCCGTCCGGCGGAAAGGTCAGGTCCACGGCGCACTCGAGCTGCCCGGTCAGGCCGCGCTCGATCATGCGGGAGCCGAAGCCGCGCCGCTTCGGCGGCGCCACCGGCGGGCCGCCGCTCTCGACCCACTCGATCACCAGCCGGTCCGGCCCCTCCCCGGCCGGCTCGACGCGCCAGACGATGCCGACGCGGCCGGCGTTGGTGGAGAGGGCGCCGTACTTGGCGGCGTTGGTCGCCAGCTCGTGGAAGGCCATGCCGATGGCGACCGCCGCCGCCGGGCCGACGCGCACGCCGGGGCCGGTCAGGTCGATGCGCGCCGCCTCCTCCCCTAAACCGTAGGGCCGTAGCGTCTCGCGCAGAAGGTCGTCCAGGTCCGCCCCCTGCCAGGATTCGCGCGTCAGCAGGTTGTGCGCCTGACTGAGCGCCAGCAGCCGCGCGTCGAACGCCTCGACGAACTGTTCGGTGGAGGCGGCGCCGCGCTGCGTCTGCGCGGCGATCGACTGCACGATGGCCAGCGTGTTCTTCACGCGGTGGTTCAGCTCGCCCAGCAGCAGCTTGCGCTGGTCCTCCGCCGCCTTCAGCTCGGTGATGTCGACGATGACGCGCACGCTGTACAGCGGCTTCTGGTCCGCGTCGCGCACCAGCGAGGCGGCCAACGCCACCCAAAGCTGCCGGCCGTCCTTGCGGGTGACGCGCTTTTCCAACTGGTAGCTGTCGATCTCCCCCGCCGCCATGCGGCGAAAGCAGGCCTCGTCGGCGCTGGCGTCGCGCGGGTCGGTGACCGACAGCAGGCCCATGGCCAGCACCTCCTCCCGGGTGCAGCCCAGGATGTCGGCCAGCCGCGCGTTGGCGTTCAGCACCCGCCCGTCCAGATCCAGCTCGGCGAAGCCGGCGAAGGCGTTGTCGTACGTGACGCGCAGCCGCTGCTCGCTCATGCGCAGGGCCGCCTCGGCGCGGGCGCGCTCCACCGCCGTCCAGGCCCGCTCGGCGACCTGCTCCAGCACCACCACGTCCTCCGCCGCCCAGGTGCGAGGCGCGCGGTCGTGCGCGAACAGCAGGGCGACGAGTCGGCCGCCGCGCATGACCGGCACCTCGGCAAGCGCGCCGATGCCCTGCGCGGTGTAGCTCGCGACGGTCGGCGCGGTGCGCGGGTCGGATGCCACGTCGTCCACCAGCAGCGGCTGGCCGGCGCGCAACTGCGCCACCGCCGCCATGCCGCAGGCGTCGGCGGTGTGGACGCCCACCGCGCTCGGCATCCCGTCGCACCAGTTCTGGGACACGCGCAACCGCTCGGCGTCGCCCTCCACCTCGCCGAAGCCGGCGCGCCCGACGCGCAGATAGCGGCCCACCGCCGCCGACGCCTCGGCCAGCACCGCGCGCGGGTCGGACAGCGGGCGCAGCGCGTCGTGCAGCTCGGCCAGGAAGCGGGCGCGGCACTCCGCCTGCTTGCGGGCGGTGACGTCGAAATTGACGCCGACGAGGCGCACCGGACGGCCCACCGCGTCGCGCTCCACCTCGCCACGGCTGGACAGCCACTTCACCGACCCGTCCGGCAGGAGCACACGGAACTCGGTGTCCAGCGGCCGGTCGCCGCGCAGCACGGCGTCGACCACCGCCGCCAGCTCCGCGCGGTCGTCGGGATGCACCACCTCCATCAGCCCGGCCATCGTAGGCGCATCGCCCGCCGGATCGCGGCCCAGCAGCCGGTACAGGCTGGCCGACCACAGGACCGTGCCGGCCACGAGGTCCATCTCCCAGTCGCCGACGCCGCCGGCCTCCTGCGCGCGGCGCAGACGCGCCTCGCTGACGCGCAGCGCCTCCTCGGCGGCGCGGCGGTCGGTGACGTCCTCGATGATGGAGATGCGGAACGTCTCCCCCGTCCGCCCCGGCGCCATGCCCAGCGACGAGGTGACGCGCACCCACACCAGCGAGCCGTCCTTGTGCAGGCAGCGCCGTTCCAGCGTGTAGCTGGGCACGACGCCGAGCAGCAGGCGGGCGAGTTCCGCCTCCTCCGCCGGCCGGTCGTCGGGATGGACGATGTCGCGGAAGTCGCGCCCCACCAGTTCGTCCCGCGCGTAGCCGAGCAGCGCGCACAGCCGCTCGTTCACCTCCAGCAGCCGGCCGTCGAGGGCGATCCGCTCGATGCCGATGGCGGCCTGCGTGAACAGGGCGCGGTAGCGCTCCTCCTCCGCGCGGCGGAGGATCTCCGCCTGCTTGCGCTCGGTGATGTCGAGGCCGGAGCCGACGTACCCGAGGAAGGCACCGTCGGGCCCCGCCTGCGGCACGGCACGGCCGAGCACCCAGCGCCAGGAGCCGTCGGCGGCACGCAGCCGGAATTCCGCGTCGAAGGGCAGCATGGCGCACCGCGCCGCCGCGACGGGCCCGGCCAGCCGGACGCGGTCCTCCGGATGGACGCCGGCGAGCCAGCCGTGCCCCCGCTCGTCCGCCAGCGTCCGGCCCGTCAGCTCCTGCCAGGCGCGGTTGACGAACACACAGGCGCCCGCCGCGTCCTCCTGCCAGAGCAGCGCGGGGATCGGGTCGGCGATGGCGCGGTCGATGGCGCGCGGGCGCGCGTCGCCACCACTGGAGGGAGAATCGAGGAGCGTTTCCGTCACCGTGGGCACATGATCCGATCCGGCTGGTCGCCAGGGCGCCGCCGATTGTGTTGCCTCTTTGGAAGGCAGATTATCGGCGGCGCCATGGACCCGTCCATGTCACCTATGGCCGAGTATGCATCGGCCGATCGGTCAGCCAGGTCAGGTGCTCTCCTTCAACACGCCGCGCTTGATCTGGTCGCGCTCGATGCTTTCGAACAGGGCGCGGAAATTTCCTTCCCCGAAACCCTCGTCGCCTTTGCGCTGGATGATCTCGAAGAAGATCGGGCCGATCACCGTCTTGGTAAAGATCTGCAGCAGCAGCCCGCCGCCCGGCGCCCCGTCCACCAGGATGTGGTCACGCTTCAGGCGCTCCAGGTCCTCGCCATGGTTGGGGAGGCGATCGGCCAGCATCTCGTAATACGTGTCGGGCGGCGGGGGCATGAACTCCGCCCCGTGGGCGCGCAGCGCCTCCACCGTGGCGTAGGCGTCGTCGGTGGACAGCGCCACGTGCTGGATGCCCTCGCCGCGGTAGGCCTCCAGGTACTCCTCGATCTGGTCCTTGCCGCCGAGGCCGGCGGATTCGTTGATGGGGATGCGGATCTTGCCGCACGGGCTGGTCATCGCCTTCGACCGGATGCCGGTCTGCTTGCCCTCGATGTCGAAGTAGCGGATCTGGCGGAAGTTGAAGAGGCGTTCGTAGAAGCCCGCCCACTCCTCCATGCGGCCGCGGTGCACGTTGTGCGTCAGGTGGTCGATGCCCATCAGGCCGACGCCCGGCGGTTTCTCCGGCACGCTGTCGTCGAACTCGAAATCCACGTCGTAGATGCTGCGGTCGCCGTAGCGGTCGACCAGATAGATCAGGCTGCCGCCGATTCCCTGGATGGCCGGGATGTTCAGCTCCATCGGCCCGGCCGTGCTCGGCCCCGGCCTGGCGCCCAGCGACAGCGCGCGCTTGTAGGCGTGCGGCGCGTCGGCCACGCGCAACGCGATGGCGCAGACGCTCGGCCCGTGCACGCGGGCGAAGGCCTGGGCGAAGCTGTCCGGCTCGGCATTGACGATGAAGTTGACGCCGTTCTGCCGCCACAGCGTCACGGCCTTGGAGCGGTGGCGGGCCACCGGGCGGAAGCCCATGGTGGTGAACAGCGCCTCCAGTTGCTTCGGCTCGGGGGCGGTGTATTCGATGAACTCGAATCCGTCGGTGCCCATCGGATTCATGTCCGAGATCAGCTCGGCCATGCGTCGGGTGTTCATGCGTTTCCTCCCGCTGTCGTCGGGTTTTGTCGCCTTTCCATGAAGTGGGCGCCGAGGGATCGCGGGGCAAACGATGCCGTGGACGTGCAATGCGCCTTAAGTACTAACCGCCAAGGGCTTGGCAACCCTTGTCCCTTGGACGGGGGCCGTATACGCTCTCGGCTGAAAATGAAAAAGGGTAGCCGTCCGGCAATACCCGCCTTTGGCGTGCCGGGCAGGTCCACCCATTCAGGTCCTGGTTTTCCACGTCGGAGGAATCGCCGATGCAGCGATCGCTCAATCTCGACCCGGGCAAATGCACCGGGTGCCGCCAGTGCGAAATGGCGTGCTCCTATGAAAAGGAAGGGGCCTTCAACCCGTCGAAGTCGCGCATCCGCGTCTTCACCTTCGACGCGGAGGCCCGTTTCGTCCCCTACACCTGCACGCAGTGCGCCGAGGCGTGGTGCATGAAGGCGTGCCCGGTGGACGCCATCACCATCAGCATTGGCACCGGCGCCAAGGTGGTGCACGACGACGTCTGCGTCGGCTGCAAGGTCTGTACGATCGCCTGCCCGTTCGGCACGGTGAACTACAACGCCGACAGCGGCAAGGTGGCCAAGTGCGACCTGTGCGACGGCAGCCCCGCCTGCGCCAAGGCGTGTCCGACGGGTGCCATCACCTACGTCGACGCCAACTGGACCGGTCTGGACAAGATGCGGTCCTGGGCCGCCAAGTCCACCTCTCCTGCCGCCGCGAACTGAGGAGGCCTGACGATGGGATGGGCTGGTAAGATCCTGCGCGTCAACCTGACCGCCGGCACCGTGAAGTCCGAGCCGCTGAACATGGAGTGGGCCCAGAAGTACCTGGGTTCGCGCGGCCTCGGCACGAAATACCTGTGCGAGGAGATCGACCCGAAGGTCGATCCGGAGTCGCCCGACAACAAGCTGATCTTCGCCACCGGTCCGCTGACCGGCACCATGGCGTCGACCGGCGGGCGCTACACCGTCATCACCAAGGGGGCGTTGACCAACGCCATCGCCTGCTCGAACTCGGGCGGCTTCTTCGGCAACGAGCTGAAGAACGCCGGCTGGGACATGATCATCTTCGAAGGCCGCTCGGCCAAGCCGGTCTACCTCTACGTCGAGAACGGAGAGGCGAAGCTGCTGCCCGCCGACGACCTGTGGGGCACGTCGGTCTGGCACACGGAAGAGGCGATCAAGGCCAAGCACCAGGACCCGCAGATCCGCGTCTCCTCGATCGGCGTGTCGGGCGAGAAGGGCGTGAAGTACGCCTGCATCGTCAACGACCTGCACCGCGCCGCCGGCCGTTCGGGCGTGGGCACGGTGATGGGCTCGAAGAACCTGAAGGCGGTCGCCGTGCGCGGCACGCTGGGCGTCAAGATCAAGGACTTCGACGCGTTCTTCAAGGCGACGGAGGCCGCCAAGGCCGTGCTCGCCGGCAACGCGGTGACCGGCCAGGGCCTGCCGGCCTACGGCACCCAGGTGCTGATGAACGTGATCAACGAGTCGGGCGCCATGCCCACGCGCAACCACCGCGACATCCAGTTCGAGGGGGCGCACAAGATCTCGGCCGAGGCGATGGCCGCGCCGCGCGCCAGTGACGGCAAGCCGAACCTGTCCCGCAACGGCGCCTGCTTCGGCTGCACCATCGCATGCGGCCGCATCTCCACCGTCGACAAGACGCACTTCTCGGTCAAGGACAAGCCGCAGTACTGGGGTGCGTCGGGCGGCCTGGAGTACGAGGCGGCCTGGGCGCTGGGTTCCAACACCGGTGTCGATGACCTGGACGCGCTGACCTACGCCAACTTCATCTGCAACGAGCAGGGCATGGACCCGATCTCGTTCGGCGCCACGGTGTCGGCGGCGATGGAGCTGTTCGAGGTCGGCGCCATCACCACCGAGACCACCGGCGGCATCGAGCTGCGCTTCGGTTCGGCCGAGGCGCTGGTGAAGTTGGCCGAGCTGACCGGCAAGGGCGAGGGCTTCGGCGCCGAGATCGGCCTGGGCTCCAAGCGCCTGTGCGAGAAGTACGGCCACCCGGACTTCCACATGGGCGTCAAGGGCCAGGAGTTCCCGGCCTACGACTCGCGCGGCATCCAGGGCATGGGCCTGACCTACGCCACCTCCAACCGCGGCGCCTGCCACCTGCGCAGCTACACCGTGGCCTCGGAGATCCTGGGCATCCCGGAGAAGACCGACCCCCTGGCGACCGAGGGCAAGGCCGGCCTCGTGAAGGCCTTCCAGGACGCCACGGCGGCCTTCGACGCGGCGGGCATCTGCATCTTCACCTCCTTCGCCTGGTCGCTGGTCGACGTCGCCCCGCAGGTCGACGCCGCCATCGAGGGCGGCTGGTCGGTGGATCGCCTGGTCGAGACGGGCGAGCGCATCTGGAACCTGGAGCGCCAGTTCAACCTCGCCGCCGGCCTGACGGCGAAGGACGACACGCTGCCCAAGCGCCTGCTGAAGGAAGCGGCGAAGACCGGCCCCGCAACCGGCCGCGTCAACGACCTGGGCAAGATGCTGCCGGAATACTACGAACTCCGCGGCTGGACGCCCGAAGGCGTGCCGACCAACGAGACGCTGTCCCGGCTGGCTCTGTAACGGTCAAGGGGGGCCTCGCAAAGAGGCCCCCTTTCCGCCAGTCTTTTTGCCGTCATCCCCGCGAAGGCGGGGATCCATGTTTACCATTGCGTCCTTTCGCCGGGAGCCATGGATCCCCGTCTTCGCGGGGATGACGATGGAACAGTTCCGATCAAGGGTGATCCTCCATGCATTACGTCGTTCTCGGAGCGGGGCCGTCCGGCGTCGTCGCCGCTGAGACCCTGCGCAAGGCCGATCCCAACGGCAAAATCACCCTCATCGGCGGTGAGCCGGAGCCGCCCTATTCGCGCATGGCGATCCCCTACTTCCTGACCGGCAAGATCAAGGCCGAGGGGACGTACCTGCGCAAGGCGCCCGGCCATTACGACACGCAGGGCATCGGCTACCGCCAGGGTCTGGCGCAGCGCCTGCGCCCCGACGAGAAGAAGATCGATTTCACCGACGGCAGCCACCTGTCCTACGACCGGCTGCTGGTCGCCACCGGCGCCCGCCCGGTGCGCCCGCCCATCCCGGGCCTGGAGCGCAAGGGCGTCCACCACTGCTGGACGCTGGAGGACGCGCGCAACATCATCGACCTCGCCCAGCCCGGCAGCCACGTGGTGCTGATGGGGGCCGGCTTCATCGGCTGCATCGTGCTGGAGGCGCTCGCCATGCGCGGCGTCAAGCTGACGGTGGTCGAGATGGGCGACCGCATGGTGCCGCGCATGATGAACGAGACCGCCGGCACGATGATCAAGACGTGGTGCGAGAAGAAGGGCCTCCGTGTCCTGACCTCCACCAGGATCAAGAGCCTGCAGTCGGTGGCCTCCGAGAAGGAGCGCGGCATCTTCGCCCGCCTGTTCCGCAGGGAACCGGTGATCGAGGCCAGCGACACCATCGACGTCGAGCTGGACAGCGGCGAGATGCTGGCCGCCCATCTGGTGGTGGTGTCGGCCGGCGTGCGCCCGAACGTCGAGTTCCTGGAGAACAGCGGCGTGAAGATCGACCGCGGCATCCTGATCGACCGCTACATGCGCACCAGCGTCAACGATGTCTACGCTGCCGGCGACGTGGCCCAGGGCTACGACTTCTCCACCAAGGGCCACGACGTGCACGCCATCCAGCCGACCGCGTCGGAGCACGGCCGCATCGCCGCCATGAACATGGCCGGCCACAACGTGCAGTACAACGGCAGCTTGCAGATGAACGTGCTCGACACGCTGGGCCTCATCTCCTCCTCCTTCGGCCTGTGGGCCGGCGTGGACGGCGGCGAGAAGGTCGAGGTGGTGGACCACGACAACTACAAGTACATCAGCCTGCAGTTCGCCGACGACGTCCTGGTCGGCGGCACCGCCATCGGCCTGACGCAGCACGTCGGATGCCTGCGCGGCCTGATCCAGGCTGAAACGAAGCTGGGCGTGTGGAAGGAGCGGCTGATGAAGGACCCCTACCGCCTCATGGACGCCTACGTCGCGAACTCCCAGATCAGGTAAAGGAGCGGGGGGCGCCGCGGCGCCCCCTTCACGCGGGAGAGGCGGAGACACCATGGAGATCACGGTCAAGCTGTTCGCCACCCTGTCCGGCTTCCTGCCGCCGGGCGCGGTGAACAACCAGGCCCCCTTGCAGGTGCCGGAGGATGCGACCCCCGGTCACGTCATACAGCGCCTGAACCTGCCGCGCGAGCGCTGCCACCTGGTGCTGGTCAACGGCGTCTACGTGCAGCCCAGCCAGCTGGACCGGCAGGTGCTGAAGCCCGGCGACGCGCTCGCCATGTGGCCGCCCGTCGCCGGCGGATGAGCGACACCATCAGCGATACCCTCGTCGAGAAGGACATGGCGCTGACGCGCGAGGATTTCGCGCGCCTGCTGCCCGAGGCCGCGCACGGCCTGCCCTGGCGGGTGGAGGACGGCGTCTACCGCATCGGCGGCGCGGCCGGCGTGGACATCCGCCTGGAGCCCCTGCCCGACCGCCGCATCGCGCTCATAGCACTCCCCCGCCTGCGCGTCACCCTGGCCTTCCGCGGCTGGCCGGCGGAGGAACAGCGCGCCTTCCTGGACCGCTTCGACACCGCGTTCCGCCGCGGGGGTGGATAGGCACTGACGTTGGGTTTTCGCTGCGCTCAACCCAACCTACGGATGCTTCTCTTTTCGTCATGCCCGGCCTTGTGCCGGGTATCCACGCACTCCGACCAATCCAAGGAACATGGATGCCCGGGACAAGCCCGGGCATGACGATCATGAAGACCTTTTCAGTAGGTTGGGTTGAGCGCAGCGAAAACCCAACGTCGTCACGCTTCACACCACCGGCGCCCCATACGCCCAGGAGAACGGCACCGGCCCCGACAGGGCCAGCACGTCGCCTTCGTCCAGGATGCGGTGCTCGTTGATGCCGCCGCCCAGCGTCGGCGTGATGTCGCGGCCGTTGACCAGGGCCAGGTAGACGTCCGGCATGGGAATGCCGAACCGGCGGATCACGTCGCCCACCGTGCTGCCGGCCGGCAGGGACAGGCGGTGGAACACCGCGCCGCCGCCGTGGCGCGTCAGGCTGTTGAAGAGCCGCACCTCCACGGCGATGCGCACGCCGCCCGAATTGTGGCCGAACCCGGCGTCCGGCATGGCTTCTTCCCGCTGCAACACGTGTCTCCTCCACGACTGGACCACGACTGGACCTCAGCCGGCAGGATCGGCAGCGCCGGGCGCCCCGGCCTTGACGGCGGTCAAGCCCATGGTGGCACCACCCCGCCACTTTGGTATCGGTCGGAGGTGCGTAAGGATGACCTGGATCACGGCGGGCTCCCTTACTCCCCATTAAACATTCATGTCTACACTGGGTGCGTAAGGGGGCCTCGGCCCCGGGAGGTGACCATGTCCGCCATGCAGATGCCCGATGCGCCGGAAGGCCTGGAGCAGGACTTCGCCCTCCTCGGCATTCTCGACCGCGCCTACGTCAAGCGCGTGGTCCGCAACGGTGAGAAGCTGTTCGAAGTGCACGCCGCCGACGGCAGCTTCCTCGGCCAGTTCCACGACCGCGACACCGCCTTCGCAGCGCTGCGCCTCCAGGACATGGAGCCGCTGAGCGTGCATTGACGGCGTGCATTGAGGGCGTCCACTGACGGCGCGCCGATCCGCCCGCCCGCCTGTTCACGGGAAGCAACACCCGTGCAAGGACAGGCAGCATGCGCACCCTTCCGACGATCTCAGCCTTCGTGATCCTCCTGGCCTCCGGCGGCGCGCTGGCGCAGGCCGGCACCGGCGGCAGCGCCGGCGGCCCCTCCATGGCCAACTGCCCGGCCGGCAGCGCCGGCAACGACCCCGCGTGCCTCAACCGCAGCCAGTTGGGCACGTCCGGCTCCACCTGGGGGACGGGCGGCAGCGCCGGCTCCGGCACCTCCGGCTCCACGTGGGACCAGCGCGGCCAGACCGGCCAGGGCGGGGCGGCCGCCGCCGGTTCCGGCACGTCGGGCAGCATCGCCACGCCCAACGCCGGCTCCATCGGCGGCGGCACGGGCAGCGCCACCGGCGCGCAGCCGGCGGACCCGTCGAAGAAGTGAGGCGCCGTAGGTTGGGTTGAAACCCAACATCCCTCCTCAGTGCTGCCAGCGCTCCAGCGTCCGCAGGACGCGGTCGAGCGTCGGCAGCGGGGTGGCGATGACCACGCCGTCGAGGATGGCTTCCGCCTGTTCGGTGTCGATGCCGGTCATGCGGGCGACGGCGGCCGGACCCAGGCCGCGGTCGTCGGCGATCAGCGTGATCCAGTTGGCCAGCGCGTACTTCTGCCGCAGCAGGCCGGGATCGGCCGTTCGGATGTCGGTGAGCGGATCTGCCTTCATGGACTCCTCCCGAGTTGGTAGTCCGTTTCTTCTTTTTGTGGGGCCATGGTGACTCGGGGGCGGTGGTCCGCGCAATGCGGCCAACGGTACTGTCCGTCCGTCAGAGGTGTGGGGGCTTGACAACGGGAAGGCGGGAAAGCTCAGCGCGCCACCAGCAGCTCGGTCACCACGTTGGCGCCGCTGTGGGCCAGGTCCTCGGCCCGCTCGCGCACGTCCACCCGGCCGGAGAAGCCGCCGCGGTCGGCCACCGTCTGCAGCCACGCAGGCGAGGTGCCCAGCCCGGCCAGCCGCGCCTTCATCTCGTTGATGGTGCGCAGCGAGATGATGCCGCTGCGCTCGTCGCGCGGGGCGTGCACCATGAAGGAGGCGCCCGCCTCGGCCCGGCGCGGCAGGCCGGCCATGAACACGCCGAAGCACATGCTCTCGCACGCCGCACTGCCGCGCACCAGCGTGACCACCGTGCGGCCGGCCGCGCGCTGGCGCAGCATGGCGTCGATCATGGCGTAGCCGGCCTTCACGAAGCCGCCGGGGCTGTCCAGGTCGACCAGCACGGGGCGGCCGGCCGGCGCGGTCTCCAGCGCGTGGATGAAGTCGACGGCCACGGCGGCGGTGATGACGCCGGCCACGCGCAGGGTGGTGCGGTCGCCCTCGATGCGCCGGGTCACCGTGCCGACCATCCCGGCGTCCGCCGCCGCCACCATGCCCTCGGTCCCCTCGGCCAGGCAAGGCAGGGCGGTGAACAGGATCAGGACCGTCAACAGGATGCGCATCGGTGCCCCCGCGGTTTGTGAAAGCGGGGGGATCGTAAATCGCAGGAATGCGGCAGCGCTGTGGCAGGGGCCACAGGCATGCGCAGATCGCACGTCTGCACGGAAGGGGCACGCCCGGAACGGCGAAGTACCGCCATTGGCGCCCCCGGCAGGGGCATTGGCGCCGTGTACACTGAAAACGGCCCAGCTAGGGGAGGCGCCGCATGGCCGGGGTACGGATCGCGTTCGACAAGGAACTCGTGCTCGCCGGGCACTTCCTTCTCAAGCACCTGGAGCGCGAGGAGCTGAGCCGGCTCGCCTCCAGCGCCCGTCTCGCCTACTTCCCGAAGAACGGCGTCATCTTCCAGAAGGGCGACCCCGGCGACAGCATGATGGCGATCATCCGCGGCCGGGTGAAGATCTGCTCCCACTCCGTCGACGGGAAGGAGCTGGTGCTGAACATCATCAACAAGGGCGGCCTGTTCGGCGAGATCGCGCTGCTGGACGGCGAGCCGCGCACCGCCGACGCCATCGCGCTGGAGGAGACGGACCTCCTGGTGCTGGAGCGCGCGCAGTTCATGCCCTTCCTCACCGCCCGGCCGGACCTGTCGCTGCGCCTGATCAGCGTGCTGTGCAAGCGCCTGCGCCAGACCAGCGAGCACCTGGAGGACACGCTGTTCCTGGAGGCCTCCTCCCGCTTCGCCCGCGCGCTGCTGCGGCTGGTGGAGGTGTTCGGCAAGCCGGCGCCGCAGAACGCCATCCGCCTGGACATCAAGCTGTCGCAGCAGCAGCTGGGCTGCCTCGTCGGCGTGTCGCGCGAGAGCATCAACAAGCTCCTGAACGAATGGCAGCGCAGCGGCGTGATCGGCATGGACGCCGGCTACATCACCGTCCGCGACCGCGACGCCCTGGACGAGATCGGCAACACCTGCGCGTGACGCCGTTTCCCTAACGCCGTTTCCGTCACGATCTGTGGCCCGGCTCACAGCACGGTCGGCCCCGCAGCCCTATGCTCCTCCCATCACGAGCACCCGAGCCTCTGGGAGGAGCCAATGTCCGGCGATGATTTCGTCACCCTCGGCCTGATGGACCGCTGCTACGTCAAGCGCGTCACCCGCCGCGGCCGGACCAGCTACGCCTGCTACGCGGCCGACGGCACCTACCTCTGGCGCTATCCCAGCCGCGAGATCGCCTTCGCGGCCCTGCGCCAGCACGACATGGAACCGCTCAGCGCCCACTGATCCCCGTTAAAGGAACGCTCCGATGACCCGCATCCGCCCGCTGTTCACCGCCGCCGCCACCCTGGTGCTGCTGTCCGCCGGCGGCGCCGCCGCGCAGGACGCGGGCGGCATCGGCTTTCCCACCGGCGTCAGCGCCGCCAACATGGCGCAGGCCTTCGCCCAGCCCGTGCGCATGCCGGTCTTCACCGCGCCGCGCCGCATCACGCCGCCGGGCGCCATGGTCACCAACCCCTCCGTCAGCCGCAAGCAGGTGCACCAGCAGCAGATCGCCAAGATCCGCGGCGACGCCGGCTTCCTGGGCGGCTTCAGCAAGGGCCAGCCCCTGGCCGCCAGCCGCCAGCCGCCGCCGGAGTTCGTCCCCTCCTTCACCATCATCGAGGCGCCGTTCATCTTCAACAACATCAACGGCACGCTGGACCTGGGCGTGGGCAACGGCGGCGGCGGCGGCAACGGCGACGGCACCGCGCCGGCCGGCGGCACGGCCGGCGGTACCGGGGGCACGGGCGGCGGCGTCACCCCGCCGGTGCCGCTGGACGGTCTGGCGACGGCGCTGGCGAACGGCAACGTGACCTTCAACAACGTCAACAGCGCGGTCAACATCGCCGCCGGCACCGGCAACGTCGCCGTGCAGAACATCAAGTCCGTGCAGAAATAACGGCGCAAGGGCCGGCCACCGCCGGCCCCGTTCTGCGCGCAGAAAGCGCCATCCCCGCCACTTCCACAGCCGCGACGATCAGCCGCAGCGAGGTCTGCGGCTTGATTTCTGTTAAAAGTAGTCTACCCTTCGCGCTCCACAATCCTGTGGCTATCTGCGCCGCAGGTAAATCGGAGACGCATTGAATGGCTGTTGTTACCGTCAACCCGTCCGTAAACTACAATTTCTATAACACCGACGACAACCAGATTACCGTCGGCGGAATCACCCTGGCGTCCTTCACGCCGACCGCCGTCACCATTCGCGAGACCTACGGCACCGAGACGTTCACGACTGTCCTGCGCGGTTCCTTCACCGGCGCGGGCACCAGCATGAACACGGTTTCCGGCACCATCACCGGCATCGACGAAGGTGCGGGCGGCGGCCTGACCGGCGCCACCATCACCGGCCTGAACTTCCCGTGGGACGCGTTGCTTGCCGGGACCACGAAGACGTCGGACCTCTACTCGGGCAACGACGCGTTCTTCGGCGCCTCCTACAACGACCGCTTCGCCGGTTACCTGGGCAACGACACCGCCTACGGCGGCGGCGGCACCGACGTGCTGTACGGCAACCAGGGCGGCGACATCCTGTACGGCGACGCCGGCAACGACACGCTGTTCGGCGGCCAGGGCGGCGACCTGATGTTCGGCGGCGCCGACGCCGACGTGATCTACGGCAACATGATGGAAGACACCATCTCCGGCGCCGAGGGGAACGACACCATCTTCGGCGGCCAGGGCGACGACCGCATCCTGGGCGAGGCCGGCAACGACGTGCTGGCCGGCAACCTGGGCGCCGACCGCTTCGTCTTCGCCGCCGGCCAGGGCCACGACCAGATCCGCGGCTTCAACGCCGACCAGAACGACTGGATCGAGCTGGCCGCCGGCATGACCTACACCACCGGTGCCGCCAGCGACGGTTCGACCATCCTGGCGCTGTCCGGCGGCGGCACGGTGACGCTGGTCGGCATCGCGCCGACCGCCTTCAACGCCGCGTGGGTGGTGAACGGCTGATTCCCCCTCCCCCGGCCCCGCCGGGGGAGGATCCACGTAGGTTGGGTCGAGACCCAACATCCTTCGCATCGCCGGGAATGTTGGGTTTTCGCCTGCGGCTCAACCCAACCTACGGTCGGGGGCGGAACCCGAACTCAATTCAATTCCCGCGCGACGCGGAAGCCATTGTTGATGTAGCGGACGTCGATGTCGTACTGGCCGCGCCCCGTCGCCGAGATCTCGGGCAGCGCGTTGCGCCAGGAACCGCCGCGCAGAACCCGCTTGCGGCAGTTGCCCTCCTGCCAGGCGCTGCCGTCCACGGGGGCGCCCTGGTAGCTGCCGTTCCAGCAGTCGGCCACCCATTCCGCCACGCCGCCGTTCATGTCGTGCAGGCCGAAGGGATTGGGCTTGTAGCTGCCGGCGGCGGCGGGGGTCAGCCGCTCGTGCGGGCCGCCGCAGTTGGTGCAGTTGGCGAAGATGCCCTGCTCGCTGCCCCACCAGTACGCCCCGACGCTGCCGGCGCGCGCGGTGTATTCCCATTCCGCTTCCGACGGCAGGCGGTAGCGCTGGCCGGTCTTCTGGCTCAGCCACTTCACATAGGCCTGCGCGTCCTCCCAGTGCACGTTGTACACGGGCGTGCTGTCGGTGGGGTTGGTCATGCGCGGCATGTTGGGGCAGCCGCCGCCCTCGACGCAGGCCCGCCACTCGCCCACCGTCACCTCGTAGGCGCCCAGCGCGAAGGGCTTGGCGATGGTCACCCGGTGCACCGGCTTCTCGGCGGAATCGCCTCGGTCGTTGCCCATCATGAACCAACCGGGCGGGATGCGCACCATCACCGGGCATTCCGGGCAGTCCTGGAAGCTGTTGCCGCGCCCGTGCGTGCGCACCGCGCTGCCGTTGCCCGGCGGCGGCGGCGGCGCCGCGGCGGCGACCTGCTGCGGCGCGGGCGCTGGAGCCGGAGCGGGCGGCGGCGGAGGCGGTGCGGCGGCCTGCTGCTGCTGGACCTGCTGCTGCGGTTGCGGCGGCGCCTGCGTGTGCGGCTGCGGGGCCTGCTGCTGCGGCGGCTGGGCCTGGACGGGGGCCTGTGCCGGCGCCGGCCGCACCAGCGGCGCGAAGATGAAGCCCTGGCTGCCGTCCTCCAGCGCGATGCGCAGCCAGTTGGCGCCCGGCACCCGGCCCAGCACGCGCACGCTGGCGCCGCTGGTCACGTGGCCCACGCGGGCAGCCCCGGTGTTGGGGGCGGAGCGCAGGTTGGAGTCGCTCACCACCGTGAACGCACCGCCCTCCACCGGTTCCAGCGGGGCGCCGGCCATGGCGACCTCGGTGCCGGCCGCCGCGGCGGCATCCGCCGCCTCACCACCGCTCGACCCGGCCACCGCCATATCGGATTTGGGATCGGCCTTCGGTTCCTCGCCCTTCGGCGGCGCCAGCTTCTCCACCTGCTGGCGCGCCATCTGGGCATAGCCGCTGCGGCCGAACAGGCGCAGGAACGCCTCGTAATCGGCGGCGTCGCTGCTGCCGCGCACGCGTTCCCACACCGTCTGCTCGATCTCCGCCACCGGCAGCGTGCCGGCCTCGGCGATCTCGACCGCGACGGTGGCGGTGGAGCGGCCGCCCTTGCCGTCCTCGACGACGATGGCGAAGGACCCGGCCGGGCCGGCCGGCGCGCGCTCGGGGTCGAAGATCAGGCCGGTCAGCGCGTCGGCGCTCAGCCGGTCGCCCGCCTTCACCACCGTGGCGCCGCTCTTCACCTTGCCGCGCTCGGGCACGCCGGACACGGTGATGGTCAGCGCGTCGCCGTCCGGGTCGCTCGGCGCCTCGATGCCCAGCGGGTTGGCGACGACGCGCAGCGTGCGGTCGGACACCACCAGCGGCGCCCGGTTGCTGGGCTTGATGGTGATCGGCACCACGCCCTTCACGGTGCCGCCGCGCCCGTCCATCACGGTGAATTCGAAGCCGCCGGCGTCGCCGCGGAAGCTGGTGTCGGGCTTGAAGCTGGTGGCGGCCAGCTGGTCCACCGTCAGATAGTCGCCGATCAGGACGGAGCGTTCGCCGATGCGCACGTTGCCGCCGCGCGGCAGTCCGGTGACGCGGGCGAACAGCTGGTCGTCGTCGGGGTCGGTCGGCTGGCCGATGCGCAGCGGCTCGGGTTCGGCGCGGTCCAGGATCTCCAGGGGCCGCAGGTCGGCCAGCAGCGGCGGGCGGTTCGGCGGGCGCGGGTTGAAGTAGAAGGGCGTGGCGCCCAGCGTGCCGTAGATGTACGGCTCCTGCCGGCCGTCGGTGGCCTGCTTGACCGTGTCGCGCACGTTGCGGAAGAACAGGCTCAGCTCCAGGCCCGGCGTCTGCAGGTGCTTCAGCAGCGCCTGGGTGTAGGGGCTGTGCTCGCCCTGCCCGTCCTCGGCCAGCTGGTCGGCGCGGGTGGCCATGGCGACCAGCGTGTCGCTGGGCGTGTCGTCGATGCGGGCGAAGCCGGCGTGCGTCTGCTGGCGGTTGGCGCCGGTGCGCGCCAGCTTGTCGACGAAGGGGTTGTTGCGGCAGGCGTCGAGGATGAGGATGCCCAGCTTGCGCGCCTGCGCCAGCTCGCCCATCGGCAGGTTCAAGGGCATCGCCTCGTAGACGAGGTCGCGTTCACGCTCCAGCCGCGCGTCCGACGGGATCAGGTAGTTGGTGCCGCCCACCTGGATGCCGTGCCCGGCGTAGTAGAGCACCGCCACGTCCGCCTGGCTGGCGCTGATGCCGAACTGGCGCAGCGCGTCGGCGAATCCGCGGATGTCCAGGTCCTGCTTCTCCTCGACGGTGAAATGCAGCTTGCGCAGCATCTCGGCGATGGCGCGGGCATCGTTGCGTGGGTTCACCAGTTCCGGCGCGTTGCGGTAGGCGCTGATGCCGATCACCAGCGCGATGCGTTTCTCGCTGGCCGTGGCCGTGGCCGGGGACGCGCCCGGCCCGGCCTGGGCCGCTGCCTGCCCCGCACCCGCCGCCAGCAGCACGAGCACCGCCACCGCCCGCGCCAGCCAGCCTCGCAGCATCCCTCTCAGCATCGCCGCCTCCTTCGCCGCCGTCCTCCTGGCCGAGGAGACCCGCCGAACCCTTCACCCGGCGCACCCGTCATCCGACGCATGCACGGCCGGCACCAAGGCAGCCACCCCGGAGCAACCGGAAACCTGGCCGCGCAATTTGGCGCAAAATGAAGACCATTGGCTGGACGGAGGAGAGTTTATCTTTAAACGGCGACGCGTGCCAAGCACGCGATTTGCCTACTCCCCAGAATGGGGCAAATAAACCCTCCGGCGAAGTACCCCGTTTTATTTGGAACGGCGGGTCCGGCGACGATCGTGGGAAGCCGCGCGGTCGCCGATGCCGGCCACCGGCAGCGGCGCGCGCACCCCGCACTCGGCGGCGATGCGTTCAACGGCCGCCTCCAGCAATGCGATACGCTGCTCGGTGGCGAGCAACCGAAGGTCGAACCCGTCATGCGCGGTCTGCCGGCCGGCCAGCCAGTCGAGCAGCGCCGTGGCGGTGATCTGCCCCAACCGCAGGGCCTTGGCGGCTTCGCGCAAGGCCCGGCGCATCTCGGTGTCCTGCGGAACCCGCAGGCTCATGGTCGGCGTGCCGGTCATGTAACACGCTCCGTATCACGAAACACTTGGCACCCTGCATCCACTGTCTCGTATTGTATCACACCCAGATTACCCAAAGGGCTTGGCGGGCGCGGTCTGTAACACGGTCTGTATTGCATTTTTTGCAGTCGGATATCGCTTGATCGTTTGTGAGGACCGGCGGAAAATTGGAACGCTTATAAACGCCACTGAATGAAGAGTCTATATTATTTTGTTTAAACCGCAAGCATTCGGTGCGATTCCTGGGGCCGCACCACGGCACTTGACCTGAGTCAGTTCTGGTCATTAACCACACACTGATACTCGATTCCTGATCGTTCCGCGGAAAACACGACGAGTGCAGCGAGATGGTTTTGAGTAAGGACGACATGACGGCGGCGCTATACGCCTACGACTTTGCGTTGCGGCGCCTTGGGGAACTGGTGGCCTTGGATCTGGCTGCGGAAGCCTTGCGCGCGCGCCACCACGGGTTGGCCAAGGCCGCCGCCGAAACGGCGGCGCTGCGCCTGATCCAGGCGAACCGGCGCTTATCGCGCCCGGCACTCCGTCATGCCCAGCCTCTCGTCTGAAGGACACGCGACGTTGGGTTTTCGCTGACGCTCAACCCAACCTACGGGAACTTCCCACGTAGGTTGGGTTGAGGCCAAAGCCGAAAACCCAACGCCCGAGTCCTCCACGCGCGCTATCGCGCTTGCGTGAGGTCGACGGTGCCGGCTTCCGGCTCGCGGTCGCGCACCAGCCAGATGCGCACGGACCGGCGCTTGCCCTTCAGCGCCACCTCGCCGACCGGCAGCCCGTCGATGGCGTCGTGCAGCGCCCGCCACGTCGGCTCGCCGATGACGATGCGGCAGTGCGGGGTCGACATGACGTCCACCGTCTTGGCCACGCTCTCCAGCCGGGCCGCCGTGTTGGCGGTGTCGCCCAGCAGCGAGTATTCCATGTGCCGCAATCCGCCCAGGCTGCCCGCCACCAGCGGCCCGGTGTGGATGCCCACGCGCATGCCCACGGGCGGCAGCCCCTCCGCCTGCCAGCGGCGGTTCAGCTCGGCCAGCTCGCGGCCCATCTGCAGGGCGCAGCGCACCGCGCGCCCGGCGTCGGCGTCGATCTCCGCCTGCGTGGTGCGGGCGACCGGCACGCCGAACACCGCCAGGATGGCGTCGCCGATGAAGCGCAGCACCACCCCGTCGTGCGCCGCCACCACGCGCACCATCACGTCCAGGTAGCCTTCCAGCCAGCGGATCAGCGGCTCCGGCTCCAGCGCCTCGCACACGGTGGTGAAGCCCTCGATGTCGGAGAACAGGACCGTGGCGGTCAGCTGCTGCGGGCGCGGCCGGCCGCCGGCCATGAAGGCGTCGCGCTCGCGCCAGATCTCGTCCGCCACCGGCTGCGACACGTGGTTGGCGAACAGCCGCATCAGCACGCGGCGGTCGGCGCGCTCCCGCAACGATAGGTGCGCCGTCATCACCGCGATGCCGCCCAGCCACGCCATGGACGGGCTGAGCAGCGGCAGCAGCGGCCCGCCCTGCCCGAACAGCGCCGCCACCCCCGCCCAGTACCCCAGCAGAAGCAGCAGGCAGGCCAGCGCCAGCAGCCACACCGGCAGCCCGGCCAGCGCCAGCGCCACGCCCGCCGCCCCCAGCGCCAGCACCAGCGCCGCCTCCCCCCAGGCGGGCAGGCGCGGGTTCGCCCGCCCGTCCAGCAGCTGGGCCAGCACCTGCGCCTGGATCTCCACGCCCGGCGTGGCGCCCTGCACCGCCACCAGCGGCGTGCGGTGGCGGTCGACGCCGACCAGCACCGTGCCGATCAGCGCGATGCGCCCGGCCAGCCACTCCTTGGGCAGCATGCCCACCGCTTCCGCCGGGAAGGCGGTGATGGCCGGCGTGCCGGGGGCGGGACCGTTGCGCCACGCGATGCGGAACGGCCGGTCGGGCAAAGCCTCGGCCGGCACGGCGCCGGACGCCTGCGCCAGCGCCACCGGCAGGCTGGGCGTGCCGCGCGGCCCCCGCGGCACGTGCCAGCGCACGGTGCCGTCCAGCGGGTCCTTGGCAAGGTTGGCGTGGCCGGAGCGCACACCGCCCAGGAAGCCGTCCAGGTAGCGGCGCTGCTGCTCCGTCAGCGGCGTCTCGGCCAGCGCGGTGACCGCCACGACCGGGACCCTGGCGTTCAGGAGCGCCTGGCGCAGCTCCTCGTCGCGGGCCGGCAGGGTCGGCTGGTCGAACAGGATGTCGATGCCGACGGCGCGCACGCCCGCCGCCTCCAGCTCGCCGATCAGCCCGGCCAGGAAGCCGCGGTCGACGGGCGAGCGGCAGGCCAGCCCGGCGAAGCTGTCCTCGCCCAGGGTGACCAGCACGACGCCGGGGTGCTGCGGCTCGGCCGGGGCGAAGTGGGCGATCATCAAGTCGCTGAAGAACTCGTCCGCCGCGCGCAGCGGCGCCAGCAGCCACGGCAGCCCGAAGGCCAGCAGCGCCACGCCCAGCGCCAGCACCGGCACGAACCACGCTTCCGTCCCCCGCCGCCCCGCCGGGGCACCATCCCGTTTGTCCATGCCCCCTCGGATCCGGAGCCGTAGGTTGGGTTGAGCCACCGGCGAAAACCCAACGCCTCGCGCCGCAAACACGTTGGGTTTTCGCTGCGCTCAACCCAACCTACGAGCCAGTTTCTTCTTACCGCACGCGCAGGAACACCTGCGCCATGACGATCTCGGTGTCGCGCAGCGCGCCCAGCCGGTGATCGAGCCGCGCCACCGTGTCCTCGCTCAGCGGCTGGAACGCCTCGTTGCGGCCGGGCAGGTCGCTGCCCAGGTCGCGGTCGGCGGCGAGGCAGCGCACCTCCATGTCGCCGGCCGGTTCGCTGGCGCGCAGCGGCATCGGCATGCGCTCGCCCGGCATCGACAGCGGCACGCTGCCCTCCACCAGCGAGGAGCTGGAGGTGCTCGGGAAGATCGGGATCAGCTGGCCGCGCGCGTTGCGGACATAGCAATAGACGTGCGCGTCGCGGTTCGTCTGCAGCACCAGCCGCACCGCCTCCCCCGCCTTGTAGGCGGCACTGGTCCCGCGGTCGGTGGAGAGGTAGACGTCCAGCGGCGCCATGGCATCGCGCAGCGGCGACAGCAGCGCCGCCGCCTGCTTCTCGCAGCCGGCGTTGGCCAGCTTGACGGCCAGCGCCGCCCCGCGGTCCGCAGCTGCGTCGACGACGCGCAGCTTCAGCGTGCCCAGCGGACGGCCGTCGGGGGCGGAAACCGCCACCTCGCCGCCGTCGCGCACGGCCAGGTCCTTGGGCCACGGCGCGGTGCCGGCGGCACCCGTCCAGGTCACCGTCGCCGCCGCCCCGCGCGCCGGGTCGCGCAGCGACACGGCCGACAGCGCCGGGTCGCGCGGCCGCTTCAGCATGGGCGGCGCGTCGGCGCGGGCGCACACGGTGCCGGCGGTGCCGGGATCGACGGCGAAGGCCTGTTCCAGCCCGCGCTCCAGCGGGTTGCCGACGGCGCGCGTGGCGCCGAGTTCGCTCTGCATGAAGCGGTCGCCGCTCAGCAGGCTGCCCACGGCGGCGCGGGATGCCGCCTCCGGCATCTTGTCCAGCTGCCCCTCGTAGGGGCCCTTGACGCGCACCGTGCGGCCGGTGGCGAACAGGAACAGGGCACCCGCCCCATCCGGCAGCTTCACCATGGCACCATCCGGCACCACCTGCCCCAGCGCGTAGCCGGGTGCCGTGGAGGCCACCACCACCGCCTCGGCCGCCATAACGGAAGCCGTGCTTCCGATCACGAACGCCAGGGCCAGGGCGGCGGGCGGCACGCGGGCGTGCCTCGATCGTCGTCGCGAGTGTGTGGACATGGTCTTATCCTCGAAGTGGGTTGTGGTCGCGCCCCGAGCCTACCGGACCCCGCCCCGCCCGGCTGTGAGCCGGACCACATCCGACGCCGATCAGTCATGCCCGATCTAGTCACGTGGCGGCGGGTCCTGCGGGGCGAGCAGGCAGGTGGTGCGCGCCTGCGTCACCAGGGACAGCGTCGGATCGGCTATCCCCGCCCGGCGCAGGCGCAGGGCGTTCATCTGGCTGAGGATGCCCAGCGACACGACGGCCAGTTCCGACTCGTCGACGATCTTGCGGCCGTCCTGCCAGCACTGGACGCGCACGCGCCCCTGCGGCACGCCCACCTCCACCCCGCCGGTGGCGGCGCCGACCGGCTTGCCGTTGCCGTTCTTGACCAGCGTGGCATCGGCGGCCCCGGCCCACAGCAGGCCGGCGGCGGCGACGAGGAGGCTGAGCGTGCGCATGGCGGTCTCCTTCCCCCGGGCGGTCAGCGGGCCGGCTTGAATTCGACGCGCCGGTTGCGGCCGTCGTTGGGATCGGCGGAGATCGGCTGGCTCTCGCCCCGGCCGGCGACGGTGATGCGCTGCGGCTGCACGCCGTGCACGCGCACCAGGTACTCGCCCACCGACACGGCGCGGCGTTCGGACAGCGCGCGGTTGTAGCCGTCGCCGCCCACCGCGTCGGTGTGCCCCTCGATGACCAGCGACAGCGAGCCGTCCTCCTTCATCAGCCCGCCGACGGCGTCGATGTAGGGATAGAACTCGCGCGGCACCTCGGCCGAGTTGAAGGCGAAGTTGATGCGGAAGCCGAAGGCGTTCGCCCCCGCTTCCTCCTGCTGGGCGGGCTCCGCGGCCGGGGCGGCCGGCAACGCCGCCTGCTGCGGCGCCGGGCGGCTGGCCTTCGGGCGCGGCGCCTGCGGCACTGCGGCGGCGGCGGGGGCGGCGGCCGGTTCGGGGGCCGGCTGGTACTGCGGCTCGGGTGCCGGCTGGTAGGCGGGCTGCTGGTATTCCGGCTGCTGGTACTGCTGCTGGGGCTGGGCCGCCTGCGGCACGCCGCCGTAGTTGGTGCGCTCGGTCTGGCGCGGGCGCTGCGCCGCGCTGTTGGCGGCACCACCGATGATCTCGATGCTGCGGGTGCGGCGCTGCGGCTCGGGCGTCACCACGTCGCGCAGCTCCTCGACGGTGGGCGGGCGGTCGAACATCATGACCTTGCCGTCGCCCTTGCCCTCCACGGTCTGGGCCAGCGCGGGCAGCGCGCAGAGCAGGGCGATCGCCGGCAGGGCGAGACGGGTGACGGTAACGGTGCGCTTCGGCATGGTCGCCTCCAAAAGGCTGAACGGTTCGGGTGGGGCGCGTCAGGGTCGCCCCGGCGATCACAGTCCTACCCCCGCCGCCGCCCCGCGGTCTGTGAGCCGGCCCACAACCCGGCCGGCTTCACACACGCGAACCTTCGCCTACCGCGCCGCCAGCGCGGCCGGCAGCACCTCCACCTGCATCTGCTTGGAGCGCGCGTTGGCCCCCGGCACGGACGTGAAGGCGTTCAGCAGCTCCGGCAGGGTGGCGCCGGGGATGGGCTGGAGGTCCTGCGTCTTGTAGCGTTCGGGGATCCGCACGCCGATCTCGTCCTTGGTCACCACGCAGGCGATGCTCTCGCGCGCACCCACGCGGTCCATGCGCAGGTTGAAGGGCTTCTGCGTGCCCGGCGGGATCTCCACCTGCCGGTTGGCCTCGACGAAGGCGTCGGGCTGGAAGCGGTTGGGGTAGATGCGGGCGACCGCGCCCGCCGCGTCCTGGTAGTAGCAATAGACGAAGCCGTCCGCCGTCGGCGTCACCCGCGCCACCAGCGCCTCCCCCACCCGATAGCGCGGCTGCGGCCCGTGGTCGGAGGTGAGGACGAGGTCCGGGCCCGCACCCGCCGGGGCCGGGGCTGCGCGCGGCAGGTCCTCGCCGCCGGCGTTGCTGACGGTCTGCAGCCGCTCGGGCGGCACCTGGCTGCGGCCGGCGGGGGTGCCCAGCATGCGCTGGTACAGGTCGAAGTCGATGCGGCCGTTGGCGATCAGGTCGTGGTCCGCCTGCCAGCGCGATATGGCGCTGCGCGTCGCCTCGTCCAGCTGGCCGTTGACCGGGCCGTTGTAGTAGCCGTCGGCGGCCAGCGTGCGCTGCACGTTGGTCACGCGCTGCTGCCCCGACATGGAATCGAACCAGCCGCGCGCCTCGCTGGCGAAGGCCGGGTTGGTCTGGTCGATGCCCAGGCACTGCCAGTAGGGCGTGCGGGTCAGCTTGCCCAGCACCTCGATGGCGCTCAGCTCGACCAGGGTGCGCACGGCCTGATGCATGCCTTCCGACTTGTTGAAGGCGACGTTGAAGGACAGGCCGGCCTTGCCGACCACCGCCCCGGCGTCCGCCCCCTTGCCCGACGCGATGATCGCCAGCGTGTTGCTGGACGACATGCCGGGGATGATCTGCCGCGTCACCAGCTCGCCCACGTTCAGATCGACGGAGATCATGGAGATCGTCTGGTCGGCCGAGACGCCGAGGTCGAGCACGGGCAGCGAGATGCCCGCACTCGCCGCCTCGCCCACCACCGCGTCGTCCAGCTGCGTGATGGCGCCGCGGATGTAGTAGGACGGCGCGCGGAAGTTCGGCTGCACGCCGATCATCCAGTACAGCGCGTTGACGTCGTCCAGCGCCGGTTCGAAATCCACGAAGCGGAACGCGTTGGAGCGTTCGGACATGCGCGACACCGCGGTGATCAGCATGTCCTTGGTGCCGCCGGCCACGCGGCCGGTGGCGTCCGGCAGGCCGTTGGAGGTGATGTAGATGTCGCGCTTGCCGTGCTGCGCCATCAGGTTGTCCATGCAGCGCAACGCCTCGCTGAAGCTGCTGACCGTGCGCACGGCCGGCGTCTTGGGCTGCTGCACGACCGACGCCTTCTCGCCCGGCGTGAAGCAGCCGCCCAGCAACAGCGCCAAACCGGCGGCGGCCCAGCCGCAGGGACGAACGAAGGTCATGGGCTTCCTCCTCTGTCTGCACGCTCTGTTTGCACGGACAGCCCCTCCCCCCGGCAGGGAGAGGGGCCAGTCCCCCTACCGCGACGCCACGTTCGGCACGCTGGTGCGCTGCGGCACCACCGTGATGGTGATCTTCTTCGACACGATCGGCGGGTTGTGCGGCACGTGGTCGTGGTCGGCCAGCAGCAGCTGCAGCGTGTGCCGGCCCGGCGGCAGCTCCAGGTACGTCTCCGTCTGGCCCTTGCCGAAGTGCACGTGGTTCTTGTCGTTGGGGATCGGCTCGTCCACCGGCGGGATGTCGGTGTCGACCAGCAGGTGGTGGTGGCCGGTGTTCTCCTTGCGCACGCCGGCCGGCGCCACGCCGAAGTTGCGCAGGCCGAACCACACCTTGAACCGGGTGCCCACCACCTCGCCGTTGTTCGGCCAGCCGATGTAGAGGTGGGCGTCCGGGCGCCCGGGCATGCGCTCCTGCGCCTTGCCGGGCTGCGCCGGCTCCTCCGGGGTGGCGGGGGTGATGGTCGGGGCCGGTCCCGGCGGCGCCATCTGCGCGTCGGGCGATGCCTGGGCCATCTGATAATGCTCTGCCGGATCGTGCGCGAACGCGGGAAGTGCGGCGAGCGCCAGACCGAGGCCGCCCAGCAGCGTGCCCAGCAGCGTGGATGCCAACAGTCTCATGATGTCCTCCCTGGACCGTTCAGGCCCTGCGGCCCCCTAACGGACCGTTATGGTGACCTTCTCCGACATCACCGGCGGGTTGTGCGGCACGTGGTCCTGGTCGCCCAGCACCATCTGCAGCGTGTGCGTGCCCGGCGGCAACTCCAGCCGCACCTCCGTCTGGCCGCCGCCGAAATGCAGGTTGTTCTTGTTGTTGGGGATCGGCTCGTCGAAGTTCTTCAGTTCGGTGTCGACGAGCAGGTGGTGGTGCCCGGAGCCTTCCTTGTTCACCCCGGCGGGGGCCACGCCCATGTTCTGCAGCCCCATCCGCACCCACAATTTTCCACCATTGATGACCGTTCCGTTCTTCGGCCACATGATGTAGGCGCGGGCACCTTCGGGCGCCTTCGCCGGCTCGGCAAGCACGGCTCCCGGCATGAGAAGCGCCGCGCCGAACACGGCCGCAATGGTCCGCTGCATGGCCTAATCCCCCGATAGTCCTTTCCGGATGGATCATCTTACGCGCCTGCCGGGAGCAGACCGCCCGCCTTTTCCAGGTTACCCCGTCAAGTCCGGGAAGCGGCCCGAATTGGGGTCTGCTCGGCGGCGCATACTTCCCCAACGCACAACCCCAAGGCACAGGCGGCACTATGCCTTTGGGCCGTTGACGCGGCGCGCGCCGGTGCGATGGTCCCAGCATGTCCGACCGCCACCGGTCCCGCAGCCTGCTCGCCCCCGCGGCGCTGACCGTCGCCGCCACCTTCGTGGCGGTGCGCCGGCCGTGGCTGGACACGCTGGTCGCCCCGGCGTTCGGCGGCCCGGCGGCGGACGGGGCGGCGGCGCTGGCGGCGGCGGTCGCCTGGCTGGCGGCGGCGTGGCTGGGCTCCCGCCTGCTCGACCTCACGCTGAACGGCGGGCGGCGCGCGGTTCCGGTGCCGCGCCTGCTCAGCGACCTGCTGCGCGCGTTCCTCTACGGTCTGGCGGTACTGGCGATCCTCGGCTGGGTGCTGCACCAGCCGGTGGCCGGGCTGGTCGCGACGTCCGGCGTGGTGATCGCGGTGCTGGGTTTCGCGCTGCGCAACATGATCGCCGACATCTTCTCCGGCATCGCGCTGAACGTCGAGCATCCCTACCGCATCGGCGACTGGATCGAGATCGGCCCCGGCATGATCGGCCGGGTGGACGAGATCAACTGGCGCGCCACCCGCCTGATCACCACCGAGGGGACGGCCGTGGTCGTCCCCAACGGCGTGGCGGCGGGCAGCCGCTTCGTCAACTACAGCCGCCCCGGCCCCGGCTTCCGCACCGCCGTCCCCGTGCTGCTGGACCCGGAGGTGCCGGTGGCGCGCGCCAAGCGCGTGCTGCTCTCCGCGCTGGTGTGCGCCGACGGCGTGCTGGCCGACCCGCGCCCGGACGTGCTGGTGGACGCGGTGACGCCCAACGGCGTGTCCTATCAGGCGCGGTTCTGGGTGCGCGACTACGCCCACCTCGCCGCCACGCGCGACGCCGTGGGCACGGCCATCCTCGAACACCTCGGCCGCGCCGGCATCGCCCCGGCGCGGCCGAAGCAGGAGGTGCAGCGCCCCCGCGCGCCGTCCGCCGAGGTCCCGCCCGGCGACCTGCTGCGCCGGGCGGCGCTGTTCGCCGCCTTCCACGACGACGAGGTGGCGGAACTGGCCGCGGCGCTGCGCCGCCACGACCTGCCGGCCGGCACGGCGGCGGTGCACCAGGGCGACCACGGCGCCTCGCTGTTCCTGGTGGCGGAGGGGGCGCTGGACGTGCGCATGGCGGACGACGGCCGGTCCCTGCTGCTGGACCGCATGCGGCCCGGCGACGTGTTCGGCGAAATGTCGCTGCTGACCGGCCAGCCGCGCAGCGCCTCGGTGATCGCGCACACCGACGCGGTGGTGTACGAACTGGACAAGGCGGCGCTCGACCCCGTGCTGCGCCGCCGCCCGGCGCTGGCCGCGCGGCTGGCCGACCTGATGGCGCGCCGCCAAGCCAGCAACGACGCGCAACGCCAGGCCGTCCCCGCCGACGCCGCCGCCGACGCGCCCAACGACCTGCTGGCCCGTTTGCGGGCGTTCTTCAAGCTGTAATGCTGTCGCGCCGAAATACCGACGCGTCCCCAATTCGTCATGCATGACGAAAGAATGACGGAACGGTGCCCCCCTGTGGCCCACCTCACAGCATCGCCACCCCCACCCGAGGCACAGTGTGGGCGTTCGACGTCCCCTCCACCCAACTTGATCGACCGGCAACGCCCTGCCGGTCGATTTTTTTGTGGCCCGGCTCACAGCGCGCCCCCGCACCCGCGCGCACACTGCCCTGCGTCCACTCCCTTCCCCGATGGAGATCCTCATGCACAAGACGTTGATCCGCCCGTTGCTCCGCCCGTTGCTCCACTTGGGCGTCGCCGCCCTCGCCCTCGCCGCCGGCCACGCGCACGCCGCCACGCTGGGCGACCGCGTGACGCTCAACCCGCAGCCGATCCCGCCCGGCAACATGGCCGCCGGCGCGCTCACCGGCATTCGCAAGCCGATCCCGCCGGTGTGCCTCAGCTGCCCGCCGGTCGGCTCCTTCACCCCCGGCGAGAAGCAGATGCTGAACCCCCAGCCCCTGCCGCCCCGCTGGCTGCTGGCGCCGCGCTGACGGAAAAGCCCCTCCCCGCACTGCGGGGAGGGGCTTTCCTTATCGTGCCGACCCGAAACGGAACGAGGGGCCCGGCGCCACCGGCGCGTCCGGGCCCCTCGCCGTTCTCCGGCCTTGCGGATCAGTGCCGCAGGCCGAAGGCGCGGCCGGAGAGAGCGATGTCGCGGTTGAAGCCTTCCGCCACCCGGTCGTTGCCGTCGGAGGCGAGGCAGAGCGTGACATTGATGGCAGCCAGGATGGCGTGGTCGATCTGCTCCGGCCCGGCCCGGTGACGCTTGATGGCGTTCAGCGCGCGGGTGACGGACGGGGCCATGGCGATCTCTCCTGGACGGCTGGGGTTGGGGCGTCGGGTTGAAGCGTCGTTCGATGGCCACACCCTACCCGCCCCCGCCCTGCCCCGCTGTTGCCCGCGCCACACTTCCGCCGCGAAAGCCGCGCGGGTCTCAGACGGTAAAGTTCACCCGGCGCCCCGCCTTGAGGTCGGCCTTGGAGAACAGCAGCCCGTCCTCGTACTGCCCGCGCGTCGGCGCGTCGGGCCGGCCGGCGAAGCGCTCCACCGTGACCCCCGCCCCAAGGAAATTGACGAGGTCCTGCACCCGGCCGTCCTTCGAATCCGTCTTCGGCTTCCATTTCTCGGCGATGCCGTGCAGTTCCGTCATGCCGTCCTGGTACTGCACGGCGATGACCTCCCCGTCCTTCCGGATCAGCGAGTGCAGCTTCACGTCCCGAAAGCGGGCGACCTCCGCCGGGTCGTTCAGGGCGTTCTTCTGCGCCTGCAGCTCGCCGATGTTGCTGAGCTTCGAAGGATCCGCCTGCATCGGCTTGAACGACGGCACGATGCGGCGCAGCGACGACACGGCGTTGCTCAGGGCCGATCCAAGCTCCGTCATGACCTTCCTCCATAACCGAACGAGAGGTTCGGGGACGGAACTGCAACGGCCACGCCAACTTGGCCGGGAAAAATGCGCGCGTTGTCAAAGGGATGCGCGGCCATCGATGTCCGCCGAAGTCGCGTCGTCCACCGCAGCCGGAATTTATTGCCCGCAAAGCGGAATTGTTTTCCCATCACAGCCGCCCAGGATCAGGAATACTTAGAAGCCGATCGATCAGGCCTCCATTCTTTGAAAAAAGGGGCCGTCCGAGGACGGCCCCAAGTTCACGCCGGGGAGGGAAACGGGATCAGCGGAACAGGCCGCGCGCGGCGCGGGGGTCGTCGAAGGACTTGCCGGACGCGGCGGCCTTGCCGGCGGCGCCGGGCTTCGCCGGGCCTTCGCGGCTGCCGCCGAACAGCAGGGCGCCCAGCTGCTGCTGCGACATGCCGTGCAGGCCGCCGGGCTGGCCCTGACCCGGCTGGCCCGGCGCGCCGGGGCGCGCGGGGGCGGCCTCGTCCTTCTCGCGCTTGGCCATCCAGGGCGGGATCGTCTTGCCGCCGCCGGCGATGGCGGCCATCAGGGCGGGGTTGTCGCGCAGCAGCACGCCGCCGGACTGCACCTCGAAAGCGGCGGCCGGGCCGACGGCCAGCGGCGCGGCCAGGGTGGCGGCGAGGGCGGCGAGGATCAGGGTGCGGCGCATGGCGTGGTCTCCAGGGGTCGGCGTCGATGGGGCAAGACTACGCGCCCCGTCCGGCGGCCGCTGTGAAGCGGCCCACACCCGCGCGACGATTGCCGCCCGGACACGAAAACGGCGGCCGGCCCTTGTGGGACCGGCCGCCGCGTTTGACAGAATTCCTAGGGCGCGCCATGATGGGGACGATCCTGGCCATCCCCTGCGCGCACGCACCTCCGCTCGAAAATGAACGGGGTGGCCGGATGCAACACATTGCCGAATGCGTTGCATCCCGTTGCATCCAGTTGCATTTCCCGGCCTCGGCCCAGTCAGTCCGACCCGATCAGTCGGGCCCGGTCAGTCGAGCTGCACGTCGACCCCGCCGGCGCGCACGTGCAGCTTGCCGTTGCGCTGCTCGACCGTGACGTCCTGGCTGCCGGCGCCCTCCGGCCCCAGGGGCCAGGGCAGACGCGGCGGCGCGGGGCGGGCGGCGGTGTCGCGCGAGGTGGAGCAGGTGGTCTGCCCGTTGACGGTCTGGCAGCTCAGCACCCCCGGCCCTTCCAGGCAGGTGGTCTGGCCGTTGACCGTCTGGCAGGCCAGCGAGCCCGAGCCCTGCGTGCACACCGTCTGCCCGTTCACCGTCTGGCAGGCCAGCGTGCCGGCGCTCGCCGTGGGCGGGGCGACGAACAGGAAGGCGGCGGCCGAAAGGGCGAAGGGGATGGCGTGGCGGAGCATGGGAACCTCCCTGGCTTTTGCATAGAAAAACACACCCCGGCCGGCCTGCGCGCGCAGACCGGCCGGGTCCTGTACCGAAGGGTTAGCGCTGGACGCCCAGCAGGCGCTGCCCGGCCGTGTTGCCGATGCCGGCGGCCACGTTGGTGCCGACGTCCACGTTGGTGGTGACCAGCGGCCCGCGGCCGGTGAAGTTCAGGCCGACGCCCACGCCGTTGCCCTGGTGGCCCAGCACCGTCTGCCCGGCCGTGTTGCCGATGCCGGCGGCGACGTTGGTGGAGGTGCCGACGTTGGTGCTGACCAGCCCGCCGAAGGGCGAGCCACCGCCCTGCACGCCCAGGTTCTGCTGGCGCGCGGTGTTGCCGATGCCGGCGGCGAGGTTCGTGGAGTTGCGCACGTTGGTGCTGGCGAGGCCACCGAAGGCGGCGCCGCCGCCGAACGGCGCGCCCTGCACGCCCATCACGCGCTGGCCGGCGAAGTTGCCGATGCCGGCGGCGGCGTTGTTGGCGTTGCCGACATTCTGGGCCATGGCCGGGGCGGACAGCAGGAGCACGGCGGCGGCGGCGAGCAGGGAGCGACGGATCATTGCGGTAAACCTCCTGGTTGGGTGCCGGGTGCCCCGGCGTTCATCGATGGACGGACCTTACGCCACCGTGCCCCGGGCTTCTGTGAGGTGGCCCACATCCGGCCACCGTTTCTCCGCCACCGCTTTCTTTCCCGAATCGGCGGGCCTGCAGACAAAAAACCGGCCGGAAGCGGGGCTTCCGGCCGGAAGTCAGGATGGAGCTGTCGAAGAGGGGTGGTCGTCAGCGCTGGACGGAGAAGAGGCTCTGCCCGGCGAAGTTGCCGATGCCGGCGGCGGTGTTCTGCCCGTTCAGCACGTTGGCGCCGAAGGGCGAGCCCTTCTGGAAGACCGTGCCGTTCTGCACCGCCTTGTTGCCGATGCCGGCCGCCGTGTTGCCGAGGACGGCGGTGTTGGAGCTGCCGAGCCCGCCCAGGCCCGCCATGGGCGCGGCCACCGCGCCGGGGGCGCGGAGCATGGGGTTGCCGCCGGCCGACTGGTGGTTCAGCACGCCCTGCTTGGCGACGTTGCCGATGCCGGCCGCGGTGTTGTTGATGGTGGCGGTGTTGGTGCCGCCGAACAGCCCGCCGCCGGACTGCTTGTTCATCACGAACTGCCCGGCCACGTTGCCGATGCCGGCGGCCGTGTTGTTGACCGACAGCGTGCTGTCGGCCAGCGCCGGACCGGCGAGCAGGGCGAGCGTGGCGGCGGCGAGAAGCGAGCGACGGATCATGGGGGATCTCCTTGCAGGATCAGGGTCTGGGGTGTCGATGCCCAGACCCTACCCGTCCCCCGCCGCGCCGGATGTGAACCGGCCCACAGTTTCGGGCCGTTTCCCGACGCCCGGCCGGCGTTACGCCGCGACCTCGATCGGACGCAGCCCGGTGGTGATGCGGCGGAACTCCTGAAGGAAGAGGTCGGCCGTGCGCGGGTCGGCCTCGAACTTCACGCGCAGGCCGTCCTCGTCGGCAGCGACCACGCGGAACGGCAGCATCACGGCGCAGCCCTGGATGGACAGGGTGCCACGCCCGCCGGCATTCCACCCGTCGGCGCCGCCGATCACCGCGCCGCCCTCCGACAGGTTGCGCACCTTGGCGCTGGTCTGGCCGGCCGCGCCCGACAGGCTGCACGGCAGGTTGACCGCGAAGCGCGGCAGGCGGCGGCGGTCGACCTCGGGCGTCGAGGTGCGCACGGCGCGCACCAGCGACTTGCGCAGCATGTCGATGCTCTGCGCCACCTCGGTGGCGACGGCCCGCACCTCGTCGGCGCGCGAGCCGGTGATCGCCGCCTCTTCGGAGACGTGGGCGATGCGCGTCGACACCTCCTGCGCGGCGGCCGCCGTCTGGCCGACGTTGCGGGAGATCTCCTGCGTCGCCGCGCCCTGCTGCTCCATGGCGGCGGCGATGGTGCCGGCCACGGTGTCGATCTCGCCGATGGTGCGGCCGATCTCCTGCACCGCGCCGACGGCGGTGCCGGTCATGGTCTGCAGCTCGTGGATCTGGCGGGTGATCTCCTCGGCCGAGCGCGAGGTCTGGGTGGCGAGGTTCTTCACCTCGTGCGCCACGACGGCGAAGCCCTTGCCGGCATCGCCCGCGCGGGCCGCCTCGATGGTGGCGTTCAGCGCCAGCAGGTTGGTCTGCGCGGCGATGTCCTGGATAAAGGTTGCGACGTCGCCGATGTGGCCGATGGCGTTGGACAGCGCCACCACCGCGTCCTCCGTGCGCTGGCCGTCCTGCACGGCGCGGCGCGACACCTCGCTGGCGAAGGCGACCTGGGTGGAGATCTCGCGGATCGAGGCGGTCAGCTGCTCGGTCGCCGAGGCCACGGCCTGGGCGTTGCCCAGCGCCTGACCGGCGGCGGCGGCGACGCTCTGCGAGTCCGACGACACCTGGACGGCCGAATGGGCCATCGCCTGGGCGTTGGCGTCCATCTTGTCGGAACGCTCGGCCACGCGGTCGACGGCGGCGCGGGTCTCCTCCTCCACGGTGGCGGCCATGGATTCCAGGGCGGCGATCTTGGCGGCCTCCGCCTCGCGGCGCTCGCGCTCCTGCGCGGCGCGCAGGCGCTCGTTCTCCAGGCCCTTCTGGCGGAACACCTCGACCGACTGCGCCATGGCGCCGATCTCGTCCGCGCGGTCCAGGCCGGGGACCGTCACGTCCAGGTTGCCGTCGGCCAGCACGTGCATGGAGTCCTGAATGCGGCCGAGCATGCGGAACTGGCGGCGCACCATCAGCAGCATGGCCAGCGTGACGACGACGGTGACGACGGCGGCCAGCGTCGTGGTGCTGCCCACCACCTCGTCCACCACCTTCAGCGCGTCGGCCTTCTTCAGCCCGACGAAGAGGATGCCGACCACCTCGCCGTTGCGGTCGAACAGCGGGTCGTAGGCGGTGAAGTAGGCCGCGCCCAGGATGTCCGCCTCGCCGCGGAAGGGTTCCTTCTTCGTGAAGATCGAATCGTAGACCGGGCCCTTGGCCAGCACGGTGCCGATGGCACGGCTGCCGTCGGCGTTGCGCACGTTGGTGGCCACGCGGCGGTCGCCCATGAAGATGGTCGCGACACCGCCGTTCAGGCTGCGCACCGCGTCGACGATGTCGTTGGCGTCGTTCAGCCGGTAGGTGCCGGCGAAGAGCGAGCCGTTCTCCAGCCGGAACTCGTCGCCCTTCTGCTGGACCAGCATGTGGGCGGTGGAGATGGCCTGCTCGCGCCGCTCCAGCGCCTCGGCCCCGATGCGGTCGCGGATGATGGAAACAGTGGCGCCGGTGAGCGCCCCGGCCAGGACCAGGAGCCCGAACGTGCACAGGATGGTAAGCTTGGCGGCCAGGCTCAGCCTGTTCAGGAAGGTCATCGCTCGGGAACTCCGCTCATCGGTCGGTACGCGCGCGTTCATATACCCGCAGTACGCGAACTATAAGCATAAAATTTGCGACAAACTGAAGCATGCTTGCGCGGCGTGGCACACAAAGCACACGCCCCCGAAGGAACGCCTCGCATCGGCGGGAAAAGCCAACTATATGTATTGCTTAGCCAACAAAGGATCGGACCGCGCCGGACGCGGCAACCGGTTCCCCAGGGAGGTTCGAGATGTCCAAGGCCCTGCGCATCTTCCAGGGCTCGTTCGGCCGCGTGGCCCTGCTCGACATGGACGGCGCGCTGATCCACCACGCGCACCCGCACTGCCATGTGCTGATCAAGGCGTCGGGCGCCGACACCTTCTTCGCCGTGCGCGACCGTCTGCACCCCTTGCGCGACGACACCGCCGTGCTGGTCAACACGTGGGAGCCGCACTCCTACGCCCACCAGCCCGGCGCGCCTGCCACCACCATCCTGGCGCTGTACATCGAGCCGCGCTGGCTGGCCGACATGCAGCGCGACTTCACCGCCTGCGCCAACCCCGGCTTCTTCCCGCAGTCCTGCGGCGACCTGACGCCGCACATCCGCCGGCTGGCCGACCGCATGGCGAACGAGCTTCTGTTCACCGACGAGGCCGGCGAGCGGCACGAACAGGCGCTGATGGACCTGATGGTGGCGCTGATCGACCGCTTCTCGGAATGGCGCTCGCTGCGCGGCGCCGTGTTCGCCGCCCGCCTGCCGGCCAGCGACTACCGCGTGCGCAACGCCGTGCGCTACATGCGCGCCACGCTGGGGGAGGAGTTCAACGCCGACAAGGTGGCGCAGGCCGCCGGCCTGTCGCGGGCGCACCTGTTCCGCCTGTTCCACAGCACGTTGCAGATCACGCCGGCCCTGTACTTCAACGTGCTGCGCATGGAGGCCGCCATCGGCGCGCTGGCCGACGGGGCCGAGAGCGTGACCACCCTGTCCGACCGCCTGGGCTTCGCCGCCCCCAGCCACTTCACGCGCTTCTTCCGCAACAACCAGGGCGTCACGCCCACCGAATACCGCCGGGTAGTGAACCTCGTGGACCGCGCCGCGCCGGGGGCGGCATAAAATGAGACTGTAGGGTAAATCGCGACACCTCCGGGTAACAGGGGTCCGCGCGGTCCGCGCTAGCCTTCCCGCATTCGGGAGGAAGGCTCAATGACGGCGATCGAGACCGTTCGACACGCAACGACGCAGGCATCCGCCGACGCACCGCTGGTCGGCCGGCCGATTCCGCGCCTGGAGGACGCGGCGGTGCTCACCGGCGCCGCGCGCTATGCCGATGACCTGCCGGTCAAGCCGGGCACGCTGCACGCCGCCATCCTGCGCTCGCCGCACGCCCACGCCGAGGTGCTGGGCATCGACGCGGCCGACGCGCTGGGCGTGCCCGGCGTGGCCGCCGTCGTCACCGGCGAGGACGCCAAGCGTTTCGCCAGCCCGTTCCTGGTCGGCGTCAAGGCGCCCATGGAGCACTGGTGCCTCGCCGTCGACCGCGTCCGCTACGTGGGCGAGCCGGTCGCCGTGGTGCTCGCCGACAACCGTTACCTGGCCGAGGACGCGCTGGACCGCATCTCCGTGCGCTACCGCCCGCTGGCGCCGGTGATGAGCGTGGAGCAGGCGGCCGATCCGGCATCGGAGCTGCTGCACCCGGCCGCGGGATCCAACATCGTCAACACCCGCAGCTTCCTCTACGGCGATCCCGACGCGGCGTTCGCGTCCGCCGCGCACCGCGTGGCGCTGACCGTGCGCTACCCGCGCAACTCCTGCACGCCCATGGAGTGCTTCGTGGTGCTGGCCGACTACGACCCGGCCGAGGGGGCGTACGAGGTGCTGTCCAACTTCTCCGGCCCGTTCGCCGTGCATCCGGTGATGGCGCGCGCGCTGAACGTGTCGGGCGCCAAGCTTCGCCTGAAGTCGCCGCCGCATTCCGGCGGCAGCTTCGGCAACAAGCAGGCGGTGTTCCCCTACATCGTGCTGATGGGCGTGTGCGCCCGCGTCTCCGGCCGCCCGGTGAAGTGGGTGGAGGACCGGCTGGAGCACCTGATGGCCGCCACCTCCGCCACCGGCCGCCGCATGGACCTGGAGGCCGCCGTGGCGGCGGACGGCAAGGTGCTGGCCTTGCGCATGCAGCAGACGGAGGACTGCGGCGCCTACCTGCGGGCACCCGAGCCCGCCTCGCTCTACCGCAACCACGGCAACCTGACCGGTGCCTACGACATCCCGCACCTGTCGGTGGTCAACCGCATCGCCGTGACCAGTAAGACGCCCAGCGGCCTCAACCGGGGCTTCGGCGGCGGGCAGCTCTACTTCGGGCTGGAGCGGCTGATGCACCGCATCGCGCTCACGCTCGGCCTCGACCCGCTGGACGTCATCCGCCGCAACCTCGTGCCGGCGGCGGCCATGCCCTACGCCACGCCGTCCGGCGGGCGTCTGGATTCCGGCGACTACCCGTCGACGCTGGAGGAGGCGGTCGAGAAGGGCGGGCTGGCGGACCTGAAGGCCCGGCGCGACACGGCGCGCGCCGAGGGGCGCCTGTACGGCATCGGCTACGCCGCGGTGGTCGAGCCGTCGATCTCCAACATGGGCTACATCACCACGGTCCTGACCGCCGAGGAGCGGCGCAAGGCCGGCCCCAAGAACGGCGCGCAGGCGGCGGCCACCGTGGCGGTGGACCCCACGGGCGGCGTGTCCGTCGGCGTGGCGTCCGTGCCGCAGGGCCAGGGTCACCGCACGGTGCTGGCGCAGGTCATCGCCGACGTCTTCGGCCTGAAGCTGGAGGACATCCGCGTCGTCACCGACTTCGACACCGCCAAGGACGCGTGGTCGATCGCCGCCGGCAACTATTCCAGCCGCTTCGCCGGCGCCGTGGCCGGCGCCGCGCACGTCGCCGCGACCCGCCTGCGCGACCGGCTGGCGCGGCTGGCCGCCGGGCAGCTCAACGTTCCGGCCGGAGAGATCCAGTTCGCCAAGGGCAAAGTGTTCGCTGCCGGCAACCCGGAGAACGCGCTGTCCTTCTCCCGCCTCGCCGCCGCCGGCCACTGGTCGCCGGGCACGCTGCCGGACGGGCAGGAGGCGGCCCTGCGCGAGACCGCCTTCTGGACGCCGGAGCCGCTGAAGGCGCCGACCGACGCCGACCACATCAACAGCTCCGCCTGCTACGGCTTCATCTTCGATTTCTGCGGGGTGGAGGTGGACCGCGACACCGGGCGGGTGCGCATCGACCACTACGTCACCATGCACGACGCCGGGCGCCTGCTGAACCCGCTGCTGGTCGAGGGGCAAGTGCTGGGCGGCTTCTCCCAGGCCGTCGGCGTGGCGCTGTACGAGGAATACGCCTATGGCGAGGACGGGCGGTTCCTGTCCGGCACCTTTGCCGACTACCTCGTGCCCACCGCCATGGAAGTGCCGGTGCCGGTGGTCCTGCACCGCGAAAGTCCCTCCCCCGTCACGCCGCTGGGCGCCAAGGGGGCCGGCGAGGGCAACAACATGAGCACGCCGGTCTGCATCGCCAACGCGGTGGCCGACGCGCTGGGTGTCGACACGGTCGAGCTGCCGCTCACCCCCACCAAGGTCGCGGCGCTGATCCACGGCGCGGAGCCGCCGCGCCCCGCCATCACAAACGCCGTGGCCGGCGCTCCGTCCGCCACCGCCGTTTCCGGTGGACGCGGATTGAGCGGCGAAGGCAGCCGCACCGTGCCGGCCGCGCCCGAACAGGTGTGGGCGATCCTGCTGGATCCCAAGGAGCTGGCCGCCCTGCTGCCCGGCTGCGAGGCGCTGGAGCTGGCCGGACCGAACTCCTACCGCGCGGAGGTGGTGGTCGGCGTCGGCCCGATCCGCGGCCGCTACACGGCGGAAGTCGCGCTCTCCAATCTCGACCCGCCCAAGTCGCTGACGCTGACCGGCAGCGGGTCCAGTGCGCTCGGCACCGGGCGCGGCACCGGGCTCGTCACGCTGGAACGCACGGCCGAGGGCACCACCGTCCGCTACCGGTACACGGCGGAGGTCGGCGGCAAGGTGGCCGCCGTCGGCGGGCGCATGCTGGACAGCGCGGCGCGCCTGCTGATCGGACAGTTTTTCGACAAGCTGATCGCGCGGGCCGGCGGGCCAGCGACGGCCGAGGGGCGCCCGTCGCTGCTCACCCGCCTCCTGCGCCTCTTGGGAATTTCGACATGAAGCCCGCCCCCTTCGACTACCTGCGCCCGGCCAGCGTGGCGGAAGCGCTGGCGGCCCTGGCCCAAGGCGGCGAGGACGCCCGCATCGTCGCCGGCGGCCAGTCGCTGATGCCCATGCTGAACATGCGCCTTGTCCAGCCGCGCCTGCTGATCGACCTCTCCGGCCTGGAGGAGCTGCGCGCGCTGGACGTCCGCGACGGCTGGCTCACGGTCGGGGCGGCGGTGACGCAGTCGGAACTGATGGCCCGCCCGGCGCTGGCGCGGGAGGTGCCGTTGCTGGCAGCCGCCCTGCCCTGGGTCGGCCATTTCCAGACGCGCAACCGCGGCACCGTCTGCGGCTCCGTCGCGCACGCCGATCCCAGCGCGGAGATCCCGCTGTGCCTCGCGGCTCTGGCCGGCGAGGTGCTGCTGCGCTCCGCCCGCAAGCGCCGCACGGTGCCGGCGGCTGACTTCTTCCTGGGTCCGCTGACCACCGCCAAGTGGGCGGACGAGATCGTCGAGGCCGTGCGCTTCCCGCTCGCCAGGCCCGGAGCCGGCTACGCCTTCCGCGAGGTGGCGATGCGGCACGGCGACTTCGCCATCACCGCCTGCGCCGCCATCGCCGACGCCCGCGGCGTCCGCCTCGCCGTGGGCGGCGTCGCCGACCGACCGGCGGTGCGCGACTGGCAGCATCTGGACGGGACGGACCTCGACGACGCGCTGAACGCCTTCGCCTGGGATCTCGGCGGCGACGACGACCAGCACGCCACGGCCGCCTACCGCCGCACCCTCGTCCGCCGCATCGGCCGGACCACAATCGAGGAGGCTCTCGCATGCCGGTCCTGACCGCCGATGCGCGGCACACCGTCACCATCACCCTGAACGGCAAGGTGCGCACGGGCACCGCGCACCCGCGCCTGCTGCTCAGCGACTTCCTGCGCCACGAACTGGGCGCGCACGGCACCCGCGTGGGCTGCGAGCACGGCGTGTGCGGCGCCTGCACCGTGCGCATCGACGGCGTGGCCCAGCGCGCCTGCCTGACGCTGGCCGTTCAGGCCGACGGGCGGCGCATCGACACCGTCGAGGGCCTCGCCAAAGAAGACCGCATGACCGCCTTGCAGGAGGCCTTCAACCGCCACCACGCGCTGCAATGCGGCTTCTGCACCGCCGGCATCCTGATGTCGCTGTCCGACTACCTGGAGCGCGTGCCCAAACCATCGGAGGAGGAGTTGCGCGACATGCTGAGCGGCCACCTGTGCCGCTGCACCGGCTACGCCGGGATCGTGCGCGCGGTCATGGACGTGACCGGCCAAAGCACGGAGACCGCCCATGTTTGACCTCGGCCGCAGCTTCCTCGCCAGCGTGGAGCGCAGCCCGGGCGTCTTGGCCCTGGTGGACGGGCCGGTGCGCCTGACCTACGCGCAATGGGCGGACAGGGTCCTGCGCGTCGTGGCGTCCTTCGACGCCATAGGGCTCAAGCCCGGCGACACGGTCGCCACGGCACTGCAGAACACCTGGCCCATGGCCACCATCCACTGGGCCTGCCAGCTGGCCGGCCTGACCGTGGCGCCCTTCAACTGGCGCATCAAGGCGGAGGAGCTGGACTACTGCCTGCCCGACGCCGGGGCGAAACTGCTGGTCTTCCAGGACGTCTCGGCCGAGGCCGTCGCCGCGTCGCCGGCCGCCCAGGCGCTGCCGCGCGTCGATGCCGCGGAATTCGACCGCCTGCTGGCCGCCGAACCGGCCCCGGCGGTGTCGCGGGCGACGGCCGAGAGCCTGTCGCTGCTGCTCTATACCTCCGGCACCACGGGCAAGCCCAAGGGCGTCCCGCGCCGGCATCGGGCGGAGCGCGCGGCGGCCGTCGCCCACGTGGCGCAGAACTGCTACGCCATCGGCGAGCGCACGCTGGGGGTCATGCCGCTGTACCACACCATGGGCGTGCGCTCGCTGCTGTCCATGGCGCTGATCGACGGGCTGTTCGTCTGCCAGCCGCGCTTCGACACCACGGGTGCGCTGGAGCTGATCGAGCGGGAGCGGCTGACCTGCCTCTACCTCGTGCCGACGCTGTACCACGACCTGCTGGCCAACCCGCGCTTCGCCCAGACCGACGTGTCGAGCGTGCGCAAGCTGGGCTTCGCCGGCGCGCCGATGACGGACGGCCTCCTGCAGAAGCTGGACAAGGCGTTCCGGCCGCAGCTGTTCGTCAACCACTACGGCTCGTCGGAGATCTACACCTTCACCATCAACCAGAACGCCCCGGCCAAGCCCGGTTCGGCCGGCCGGGCGGCGCTCAACCAGCGCATCCGCGTGGTCAAGCTCGGCTCCCACGACCCGGAGGAGCGCGCGGCGGTGGGCGAGGAAGGGCAGATCATCGCCGACCTGGCCGGCGACGAGGCGTTCGAGGGCTACCTCAACCGCCCCGACGCCGACGCCAAGGCGCTGCACGCCGGCTGGTACTTCACCGGCGACACCGGGTACTTCGACGCCGACGGCGACCTGTTCGTCTCGGGCCGGGTCGACGACATGATCATCACCGGCGGCGAGAACGTCTCCCCCGTGGAGATCGAGAGCGTGCTGTCGCTCCACGCGGACGTGCTGGAGGTGGCCGTCGCCGGCTTGCCGGACGAGCGCTGGGGCCAGAAGGTCGTCGCCTTCGTCAAGCGCCGGGCGGGCGTCGATCACGCGGCGCTGGACGCGCACTGCCGCACCTCCGGCCTCGCCAACTTCAAGCGCCCGCGCGAGTACGTCTTCCTCGATGAGATCCCGAAGTCGCCAGTCGGCAAGATCCTGCGCCGCAAGCTGCAGGCCGGCGAGTTTCACCCCGAACAGCCCGATGCCACCTGACAGGAGTATCCTGACGTGACCGCCTACACCTTTGCCGACACCGACCTCCTGAAGGAGCTGGACGGCTTCCGCGTCGAGTTCGACGCCGCCAAGGAGCGCGCCGACATCGTGCTGAGCCGGCCGCCGATGAACATCGTCTCCATGCGCCAGCGCGACCAGTTCCGCGCCGTGTTCGAGGCGCTGGACCGCGATGATCGTGTCAGGATCATCGTGCTGCGCGCCGACGGCGAGAATTTCTCCTCCGGCGGCAACATCGCCGGCTTCATGGAGGCGAGCCCCGAGCACGTCTCCGAACTGGCGAACAACATCGCCGCACCCGAGCGCTGCCGCAAGCCGGTGATCGCGCAGGTGCGCGGCTACTGCTTCGGCGTCGGGTTCGAGTTGTCGCTGGCCTGCGACTTCCGCATCGCGTCGGAAACCGCGCAGTTCGCCCTGCCGGAGATGCGCATCGGCATGATCCCCGGCTCCGGCGGGTCGGCGCGGCTGCTGCACATGATCGGCATCGCGCGCACCAAGGATATGGTCATGCGCGCCCGCCGCGTGCCCGGCCGGCAGGCCGCCGAGTGGGGCTTCGTCACCGACTGCGTGCCCGACACCGATCTGGAGAAGACGGTGGACGCCCTGGTGGACGAACTGCGCGGCTTCTCGCCGCTGGCCCAGCGCACCATCAAGGTCGTGCTGAACCGCGGCCAGCACACCTCGGTCCAGGGCGCCATCGAGATCGAGGGTCAGGCCTACGGCCGGCTGCGCAATTCCAACGACTTCAAGGAAGGCGTCGCCTCCTTCCACGAGAAGCGCAAGCCGACCTTCAGCGGCAGCTGAACGAACGACAAAACCAAGGGGAGGAAACCATGTCGAAGACGACCACCATCCTTGCCGCGGCCCTGCTGCTCGGCACCTCGGCCACGGCACTCGCCGCCGATCCCATCCGCATCGGCGTGGTGACGCCGCTGTCCGGCACCTACGCCCCCATCGGCCAGCAGGTCCGCTGGGGCCTGGAACTCGCCACCAAGGAGGTCAACGACAAGGGCGGCATCGCCGGCAGGCCGGTCGAGCTGATGTTCGAGGACGAGGAGGCCAACCCCTCCGTCGCCGTGCAGAAGGCGGAGAAGCTGTTCCAGGTCGGCAAGGTCGATTTCCTGACCGGCACCGTCAACTCCGGCTCGACGCTGGCCGTGGGACAGGTGGCGGAACGCAATGACCGGCTGATCGCCACCACCGTGTCGTTCGCCGATTCCATCACCACCGACAAGTGCTCGCCCAACGTCTTCCGCGTCAACGCCCGCGCCGGCCAGCAGTCGGCGGCGCTGGCCGAGTGGCTGAGCAAGGAGAAGCCCAAGAGCAAGGTCTTCTTCCTCGGCCCCGACTACGAGATGGGCCGCTCCACCGTCGCCGCCTTCAAGCAGGCCGCCACCGCCAAGGGGGCCAGCGAGGCGGGCGAAGTCTTCGCGCCCTTGGACAGCAAGGACTACACCCAGTACTTCGGCCAGTTGCGCGCCTCACGCCCCAGCGTCATGTACACCTCGGTCGCCGGCAACGACACGGTGCGCCTGCTCTCCCAGCTGGAGGAATACGGCCTCTTGCGCAACATCACCGTGGTGGGCGCGTCGGGCACCGTGACCTCGCAGAACATTGGCGCCATCGGCAAGGCGGCCGAGGGCTTCGTCACCGGCGTCGGCTATTCGCCGGAGATCGACACGGCGGAGAACAAGGCCTTCGTCCAGGCCTTCCGGGCCGCCTACAAGACCGACCCGGACCTGTACGGCGCCGACAGCTACGGCCTCATCCACTTCTACAAGGCCGCGGTCGAGAAGGCCGGCGGCACGGAGACGGCCAAGCTGCGCGAAGCCATGCGCGGCATCCAGTGGGCCACGCCGCAGGGCACCAAGACCATGCGCGCCGGCGACCATCAGGCGGTGCAGGAGATGTACGCGGTGCAGGTGAAGGGCGGCAAGTTCCAGATCGTCGGCACCGTCCCCGGCGACGCCGCCATCGGCCAGGACGCCTGCACGAAGTTCTAGAAATCCAGCCCCTTCCCTCCCCCGCCTCCTGCGGGGGAGGGAAAGTGAGGATCCATGCCCGAGTTCTTCGATTACTTCCAGTTCGTGCTGGCGCCGCAGGTGCTGAACGGCCTGTCACTCGGGGTCGCGGTGATCCTGATGGCGCTGGGGTTGACCATCATCTTCGGCCTGCTCGACGTCATCAACATGGCGCACGGCGAGTTCTATGCCATCGGCGCCTTCCTGGCGCTCAGCGTGGCGGCGCTGGGCCTCAACTTCTGGATCATGCTGGCGCTCATCCCGCTGCTGATGGTCCCCATCGGCTGGTTCACCGAGCGGCTGCTGATCCAGCGCGTCTTCCACAGCCGGGAGCGGCACATCCTCACCCTGCTGCTCACCTTCGGGCTGGGCATGATCCTGGAGGACGTGCTGAAGCTGATCTACGGCCCCAACACCATGAAGCCGGACATGCCCATCGGCGGCGGCACGGAGATCATGGGCATCTTCCTGCCCAACTACCGGCTGTTCCTGATCCTGTTCGGCGCGGCGCTGATCCTGGCAGTATGGCTGGTGGTGTTCCGCACGCGGCTCGGCGCCATGGTGCGGGCGGCGGCGTGGGACAAGGACATGGCGTCGTCGCTGGGCGTGCCGGTGCGCCTCGTCTACTCCGGCACCTTTGCGTTCGGGGTGGCGCTGGCCGGGCTTTCGGGGGTGCTGCTGGCGCCCATCTACTCGGTCTTCCCCACCATGGGGCGCGACTTCATCCTGATGGCCTTCACCGTGGTGATCGTCGGCGGCATGGGCTCCATCCAGGGTGCCGTCGTCGCCGGCCTGCTGCTGACCCAGGTGCAGGCCGTCTCCAGCCTCTACATCTCCCCCGTGTGGACGGACCCGCTGGTGTTCGGGATCATGGTCATGGTCCTGATGGTGCGGCCGCAGGGGCTTTTCGGAAAGCTCGGCAATGCGTGACGCGACCATCACCGGGCGCCTGGGCGCCCGCGGCCGGGGGGCGGCGCGCGACGCCGTGCACGTCCTGGCGCTGGCCTTCCTGGCGCTCGCCATCGGCTTCGGCGTCATCGCCTGGGCCGTTGGCGACACCTTCTACCTGCGCCTCGCCACCGAGGCGCTGATCTTCGCCGGACTGGCGATGAGCGTGGACATCCTGCTGGGCTACACGGGCCTGCTGTCGCTGGGCCAAGCGCTGTACTTCGGGTTGGGCGCCTACACGTCGGCCGTGGTGCTGCGCAGCGTCGGGCCGTCGTTCTGGCTGGCCATGGGGGCCACGCTGCTGCTGGCCACCGTGGCCGGCACCATCGGCGGCTTCATCGCCAACCGGGTGAAGGGCGTGTACTTCGCGCTGATCACCTTCGGTCTGGCGCAGGTCGCCGCCAAGGTCGTCTACAACACGCGGGAGCTGGGCGCCTCGGATGGCCTGATCGGCGTGCCGGAGATCGCCATCGAGCTGGGTCTCTTCACCGTCCAGGCGGCCAACCCGGCGGCTTTCTTCCTGTTCGTGCTGGCGCTGACCATGCTGATGTACGCCGGCCTCGCCTACCTGATGGACACGCCGTTCGGCCGCACGCTGGTCGCCATCCGCGCCAACGAGAAGCGCGTGCCCTTCCTGGGCTTCAACCCGCTGACCTACCGCATGCTGGCTTACGTGCTTGCCGCGAACGTGGCTGCGCTGTCGGGGGCGCTCTACCCGATGCTGCGCGGCTTCGTATCGCCGGAGCTGCTGTTCTTCCAGACCTCGGGCAACGCCGTCATCACGGTGATCGTCGGCGGCGTGGGCACGCTGATCGGCCCGATCGCGGGCAGCGTGCTGCTGACCGCCTTGCGCTCCGTCATCGGCACCTGGACCGAGCACCACCTGATCGTCATCGGGGTGATCTTCATGCTGTCCGTCATCATTCTGCCCAAGGGGCTGGTGGGCGCCGTGCGGCCCTGGCTGCAACGCCGCCTGGGGGGTGCCCCATGACCCACCCCACCACCGCCGTGCTGTCCGTGCGCGACCTGACCGTCAACTTCGGCGGGCTGGTCGCGGTCAACCGGATGAGCTTCGACGCGGAGCGCGGGCGCATCACCTCCGTCATCGGGCCGAACGGGGCGGGCAAAAGCTCGCTCTTCAACCTGATCAGCGGCGCCATCCGACCGACCGGCGGGCGCGTCCTGCTGGAAGGCGCCGACGTCACCGGCCGGCCGCCGCACCGCATGCTGGCCGCCGGCCTCGCCCGCTCCTTCCAGATCACCAACTTGTTCTTCGAGCTGACGGTGCTGGAGAACCTGCGCCTCGCCGCCCAGGTCGCCGAGCCGCCGCTGGCCTCGCTCCTGCCGCTGGGGCGCAGCCGCCGGGCGCTGGAGCGGGCCGACGCGCTGCTGGATCGCTTCGCGCTGTCGCCCAAGGCGTTCGAACTGGCCGGCAACCTGTCGCACGGCGAGCAGCGGCGCCTGGAGATCGCCGTGGCCCTGGCGTGCGAGCCGCGCGTCCTGCTGCTGGACGAGCCGACGCAGGGCATGAGCCACGGCGACACCGCCGACACGGCCGACATGATCAAGCGCCTGGCCGGGGAGATCACCGTCCTGCTGATCGAGCACGACATCGGCCTGGTGATGACGCTGTCCGACCACGTCGTCGTCATGCACCAGGGCCGCAAGCTGGCCGAAGGCGCGCCGGCCGTCGTGCGCGCCGACCCGGCCGTCCAGGCCGCCTATTTCGGACACGCCTGATATGCTTGATGTCGCTAACCTGCACGCCCACTACGGGCTCAGCCACGTGCTCCAGGGCGTCAGCCTGACCGGCCGGCCCGGCGAGGTGGTCAGCCTGTTCGGCCGCAACGGCGTGGGCAAGACCACCATCGTCAAGACCATCGCCGGCTGGCTGAAGCCCACCTCCGGCACCATCCGCCTGGACGGGGAGGAGATCGCCGGCCGCCCGGCCGACCGCATCTGCCGCCTGGGCCTGGGCATCGTGCCGGAGGATCGCCGCATCTTTCCCGGCCTGACCGTGCAGGAGAACCTGGAACTTGGCCTGCTTCAAGCCCCCGGCCGGCCGGGCCGCGTGCAGCGGGACGCGCTGGACCGCGTGTTCGACCGCTTCCCCCGCCTGAAGGAACGCCGCCGGCAGATGGGCACGACTCTGTCGGGCGGCGAGCAGCAGATGCTGGCCATCGCCCGCGTCATGGTCGGCGAACCCCGCATCCTGCTGATCGACGAGCCGACCGAGGGGCTGGCCCCGATGATCGTCGACGAGATCTTCCAGATCATCACGGCGCTGCGCGACCAGGGCCTGCTGATCCTGCTGGTGGAACAGAACGTCCACCGCGCGCTGGAGGTGACCAGCCGTTTCTACGCCATCGAGCGCGGGCAGGTGGTGTTCACCGGATCGGCGGTGGATGCGGGGGATCGGGAACGGCTGCTGGAACTGATCGCGGTGTAGGCGTGCACGACGTTGGGTTTTCGCTGGTGCTCAACCCAACCTACAGGCGCGTTCCTTGTAGGTTGGGTTGAGCACCAGCGAAAACCCAACATCGAACGTCACGGCAGCAGGATCGTCGCCCCGATGCTGGCGCGGTCCTCAAGCCGGCGGTGCGCCAGGGCGGCGTCCCTCAACGGCAACCGGGCGCCGATCAGCGGCGCCACCAGCCCGCGGCGCAGCGCGCCGAACAGCCGCTGCGCCGACAGGCGCGCCTGCGCCGGCGTGCCGACGTAGTGCCCGAAGTTCGGCCGCGACACGCGGCCCGACCGCTCGGCCAGGGCCGCCACGTCCAGCGGCTCCAGGTGCCCGGCGGCTTGCCCGAAGCTGACGATGTGGCCGCACGGCGCCAGCAGCGCCATGTCGCGCGCCAGGCTGTCGCGCCCGACCGCGTCGTACACCACGTCCGCCCCGCGCCCGCCGGTGAGGTCCAGCACCCGCGCCGGCACGTCCGGGCCGGCCGGGATCACGTGCGCACAGCCGTGCGCACGGGCGACGCGGGCCTTGGCCTCCGACCCGACGACGCCGATCACCGTGGCGCCGAGCGCGCTCGCCCATTGGCACAGCAGCACGCCCACACCGCCCGCAGCGGCGTGCACCAGCACCACGTCGCCCTCCTGCACGGCGTGCACGCGATGCAGCAGGAATTCCGCCGTCATGCCCTTCAGCAGCACGGCCGCCGCCGTCTCGTCGTCCACGTCGTCGGGCAGCGGGACCAGCAGCTCGGCCGGCATGGTCCGGCGCTCGGCATAGGCACCCACCGGCGCGCAGGCATAGCCCACGCGCTCCCCTGGTGCCACGTGCGTCACCCCCGGCCCGACCGCCTCGACGACGCCCGTCCCCTCCATGCCCGGCACGCCGGGCGGCTGGAGCAGGCGGAAGTAGCCGGTGCGACAGTACACGTCGATGAAGTTCACACCGACGGCGGCATGGCGGATGGTGACTTCGCCTGGGCCGGGCGGCGGGACGGGCACGCGGGTCCATTGCATGACCTCGGGGCCGCCGTAGGCGCGGACAACGATGGCGTCGCTTTCCCCCACCCGCCCTTCGCTGCGCTCGGGCACCCTCCCCCGCTGGGCGGGGGCGGGTTTGTAAGCGCCGCCGCGCAGGTGCGCTTTCAGGGCATTGAACCCCGCTTCGTAGATGCCCTCGCCCACCAGCCGGACCAGTTCGGCTTCGCGCTCGGGCGGGCAGTCGAACTGGCTGGACCAGGACCAGAAGGTGCGGTCGCCGTCCGTCACGGGGCGCAGGCGGAGCTGCGCCACGTAGCCGGCCAGCGGCACCGGCGCGTCCAGGATGCAGTAGGACAGGCTGAAGTCCCGGTCGGACAGGGTGAGCAACTGCTCGCGCAGCACGCTGCCGTCGGTCAGGCGGAAGCGGCGCACGGCGCCGACCTCGTCAGGCGCCATGCCGTCCTCGATCAGGCTGTCGGCCACCGCCGGGTGCCAGTCGCGGTGCGCGTTGAAGTCGCGCAGCACCCGCCAGACCTCCGCGACCGGCGCGTCGATGACGGTGGAGCGGGTGACGCGCGGCATCTCAGACGCGCCTCATCCGGTCCTTCAGGCTGTCGAACGCCGCCTGGAAGACGCCCTGCCCGATCAGCTCGGCCAGGGCGGCCTCGCGGCCGGGCTCACAGTCGAACTCGGCCGACCATTCGGCGAAGGTGCGGTTGCCGTCGGTGACGGGGGAGAGCTTCAGCGTGGCGATGTAGTTGCTGACCCCCATCGGACTTTCCAGGATCGAATAGGCGCACTGGTAGTCGTAGTCGGACAGCGTCAGCAGTTTCTCCCGGATCACGCCGCCGTCCTTCAGGCGGAAGTTGCGGATGCAGCCCACCCGGTCGGCCGACTGCCCGCCCTCGATGCGGCTTTCGGCGACGAAGGGCGTCCAGGACGGCAACCCGTTGAAGTCGCGCACCACCGCCCACACCCGGTCGGCCGGCGCATCGACGACGGTGGAGGTGTAGACCTTGACCATCCCTCACCCCATTCAATGCTTCTCGGCTCAGTGCTTCTTGCTTTCGTCCGGCTCGCCCAGCGCGCGGGGACCGGCGCCGCCGGCCAGCTTGCCGATGTCCACGCCCTCAATGCCGATCTCGCGCAGCAGCTGGTCCACCAGCGGCGCCTGGGCGCGGTAGCGCAGCGCCGAGTTCACCACGGAGTCCGCGATCCCGACGCCGTTGCCCCCGTCGCCGTTGGCGTGGCCGTTCATGCCCAGACCATCCACGTGCAGGATCTTGATGCCCTCGATCCGCTCCATGGGCCGCACGCTCTCGCGGATGATCGCCTCCAGCTTGTCGATGAGCTTCAGGCGCATGGCGGAGGTGCGGGAGTCGGGCGACATCACGTTCTGCGCCTCGTTCATCTGGCGCGTGCCCTCCGCCTCGATCTCGTAGCGCAGGCGGGCGGCGGCGGCGCGGATCTTATCGGCTTCGGCCTCGGCCTCCGCGGCGATGCGCGCGGCCTCGGCGCGGTCGGTGGCGGCCAGACGTTCCGCCTCGGCCTCCGTGCGCAGGCGCACGGCGTCGCGCTCGGCCTCCTGCGACGCGGCGATCAGCTCGATGCGCTTGCGGCGTTCGGCCTGCTCCACCTCGCGGGCGGAGAACACCTTTTCCTCGGCAGCGACGGCGAGCGCACGTGCCTCCTCGGCCCGCGCCTGCGCCTCCGACTGGGCGCGGGACTGTTCGGCGATGGCGATCTGGCGTTCCTGCTCGGCCAGTTCCAGCGCCTTGCGGCGGTCGACCTCCAGGCGCTGCACCTCGCGTTCGCGCGCGATGCGCTCCTCCTCCAGGCGGCGTTCGGTCTGGATGCGGATGCGCTCCACCTGTTCACGGGCCGTGAGCTGCGCCTCCTCGGCGGTGCGCTCCTGCTCGGCGCGCTCGCGGGCCAACTCGGCGCGCTGCATGGCCCGGCGGATCTCCAACTCGCGTTCCTGGGCCAGCCGTGCATATTCGGACTCGCGCTCGATCTCCAGCGTGACCTTCTCCGCTTCCAGGTTCTTGTTGCGGATCTGGATGGCGGTGTCCTGTTCGATGTCGTTGCGGATCTTCTTGCGCTGCTCGATCTCCTGGGTCAGGCGGGTCAGACCCTCGGCGTCGAAGGCGTTGGAGGGGTTGAAGTATTCCATCGGCGTCTGGTCGAGGCTGGTGAGCGACACGCTCTCCAGCTCCAGCCCGTTCAGCGCCAGATCCTCGGCCACCGTGGCGCGCACACGCTTGACGTAGTCGCCGCGGCGGACGTGCATCTCCTCCATGCTCATCTCGGCGGCCACCGAGCGCAACGCGTCGACGAAGCGGCCCTCCACCAGCTCCTTCAGCCCGTCCGCCTTCATGGTGCGGGAGCCGAGTGTCTGCGCGGCGATGGAAATCGCCTCCGGGTTCGGGGCGACGCGCACGTAGAACTCCGCCACCACGTCCACGCGCATGCGGTCGCGGGTGATCAGCGCCTGCTCGCGCGCGCGCCGCACCTCCAGGCGCAGCGTGGACATGTTGACCAGCGTGCGGTCGTGGATGATCGGCAGCACGATGGCCCCGCCGTTCACCACCACCCGCTGCCCGCCGAAGCCGGTGCGCACGAAGCTCACCTCCTTCGTCGAGCGGCGATAGAAGAAGTAGAGGAAGTAGGCAACGACCGCCACGACGATCGCGACGACGACCAACCAGGCGAAGAGCGCGCCGATCGTGTCCATGACAAAAACCTCCCTGTTACTCGCGCGCCTTTCGGGCGACGTTCTTGAACGCACGCGTCTGTTCGGTGAGCGCCGTTTCGACCGGCAGCCGTTCCATGCTGGATGCGCCGTAGAAGCCGTTGCACTCCGGACATTGGCCCAGGATGAATGCTGCGTCGTCCGGCATGCTGATGGGGCCACCGTGGCACAGCGCGATGACGTCCTTGCGCACGCGCTTGGCGGCGTCGATCCAGGCGTTGATGTCGGCGGCGCACTGGTCCAGCGTCTTCGCCGTCTCCGCCCCGATGGCACCGCCGGTGGTCAGGCCCATGTGGCAGACGATGACATCGGCCCCGGCCTCGGCCATCGTCCGCGCCTCGTCCTCGGAAAAGACGTAGGGGGTGGTGAGCAGGTCCAGGTCGCGGGCGGCGCGGATCATGTCCACCTCCAGCCCATAGCCCATACCGGTCTCCTCCAGGTTGGCGCGGAAGGTGCCGTCGATCAGGCCGACGGTTGGGAAGTTCTGCACACCGGAGAAACCCAGGTCGGCCAGTTGGCGCAGGAAGTGGTCGCGGATCATGAAGGGGTCGGTGCCGTTGACGCCGGCCAGCACCGGTGTGCGCTTCACCACCGGCAGCACCTCCCGCGCCATCTCCACGACGATGTCGTTGGCGTTGCCGTAGGCCAGCAGGCCGGCGAGCGAGCCGCGCCCGGCCATGCGGTAGCGGCCGGAGTTGTAGATAACGATCAGGTCGATGCCGCCCGCCTCCTCGCACTTGGCGGACAGGCCGGTGCCTGCGCCGCCGCCGACGATGGGCTCGCCCCGGGCGATCTTGGCGCGGAAGCCGTCGAGGATGGTCTGGCGGGCTATGCGGGGCATCGGGTCACCTCCTCGAAGGCGCGGACCAGCGCATCGGCGAACGCCGGGTCGTTCAGGTTGTACGGCAGCCGGATCAGCTTGCGGTTCGGGGCCGGGCGCACCGCTTCCTCCAGCGCGCGGAACAGGGCCGCGTCCGCGGCCGGGTCGTGGAAGGGCTTGCCCGGCGCGTCCAGCAGCGACACGCCGCCCTCCGGAAGGAAGAAGCGCACGGGGCCGTCCATGCGGTTCAGCTTCTCCCCGATCCAGCGGCCCATGCGGGCGTTTTCCTCCGCCGTGGTGCGCATCAGCGTCACCTGCGGATTGTGCCTGTAGAGGTTCCGGCCCTTGAAGGCGGCCGGCACCGTGTCGATCGGCCCCCAGTTCACCATGTCGAGCGCACCGCAGGAGCCGACGTAGGGGACCTTCGTGCGGATCACCGCGTCCAGGCGCCCTTCCCCGGCGCTGAACACGCCGCCCATCAGCAGGTCGGCCACCTCCGTGGTGGTCACATCGATGACGCCGGTCAGCAGGCGGCTGTCGACCAGCTTCTCCATCGACTGCCCGCCGGTGCCGGTGGCGTGGAAGACCAGACAGTCGTAACGATCCTCCAGCGCGCGCTGCACGCTCTGCACACACGGCGTGGTGACGCCGAACATGGTCAGGCCGACGGCCGGCTTCTCGGCCATGGAGGTGCGCGGGCGGTGCGCGATCATGCCGGCCAGGGCGTGCGCGGCGTTGGACAGCACCTGTTCGGAGATGCGGTTGATGCCCTGCACGTCGGTGACCGAATGCATCATGCAGATGTCCGACGGCCCCACGTAGCCTTTGACGTCGCCGCTGGCGACCGTGGAGACCATCACCTTGGGCACGCCGACGGGCAGCCGCCGCATGGCCGGCGTGGCGAGCGCCGTGCCGCCCGAGCCCCCCGCCGAGATCAGACCGCCCACGTCGCGCCGCGCCAGGATGAAGCGCTCGAACGCCTCCGCCATCGCGGTGACGGCCGCACCCCGGTCGCCGGTGAAGACGGCGGACGCACCGCGCGGATGATGCCGCGCCACCTCCTGCGGGCCGATGTCGGCCGGGCTGGGGCGGCCGGAGGTGGACAGGTCCACCGTCAGCGCCGACAGGCCCAGCTTCTCGATGCGGTTCTTCAGGAAGAACAGCTCCTTGGCCTTGGTGTCGAAGGTGCCGGCCACGTAGGCGACGCGGCCGACGGTCTGCGCCACCGGCACCAGCATCTCGCGCGGGACGGCGTCCTCGGCGATGACGGGGACCACCGTGGCGGAAGCCGGTGCGGCGGGGCGGGCCGTGGGGTTGCCCTGGCTCCAGCGCGTCGGCGCGCGGGCGGTGCTGTAGGCCGGCGCCTCGGGCGGCAGTTCGATGACCGTCGCCTCGGCAGCGATCTCCGCCGCCGCGCGGCGCACGGTGTAGACGGTCGATTGCGGTTCGGGTTCGGGAGCCGGGGCGGTCGTGACCTCGTCCTCGTGGCCGTGGCCGCCGACGCCGATCAGGCGGCGCTGCAGCTCGGCGTCGCGGGCCAGTTCGGCCGAAGGCAGCTCGCGGGCGATGCGGCCGTTGACCATCACCGCGACGCGGGACGCCACGTCCAGCGCCACGCCCAGGTTCTGCTCGACCAGCAGGACGCTGATCTCCGCCTCGCCGCCCAGGCGCTTGAGCATGAGGGCGACCTGCTCGACGATCACCGGGGCCAGTCCCTCGGTGGGCTCGTCCATGATCAGCAGCTTGGGGTTGGCCAGCAACGCCCGGCCGATGGCCAGCATCTGCTGCTCGCCGCCCGACAGCTGGCCGCCGCCGTTGTTGCGCCGCTCCTTCAGGCGCGGGAAGGCCTCGTACACGCGCTCGACGGTCCACGGCCCCTTGGCCCCGGCCGCAAGGCGCAGGTGTTCGTCCACGCTCAGCGATGGCCAGACGCGGCGCCCCTGCGGGACGTAGCCGACGCCATGGGCCACAACCTGGTTGGGCGGCAGGCCCAGGATGTCGCGGCCCGCCACGCGCACCGCGCCGCGCTCGGCCCGCACCATGCCCATGATGGCGTTGCACAGCGTGGTCTTGCCCATGCCGTTGCGCCCGACCACCGCCAGCACGCCGCCGTCCAGCCGCAGCGTCACGCCCTGCAGCGCATGCGACTGGCCGTAATAGACATGCAGGTCGGCAACGTCGAGGATCGGCTCAGCCATGCTGGCCTCCCAGATAGATCTTCTGCACCTCGGGGTCGGACTCGATCTCGGCGGGCAGGCCATGCTTGAAGACGCGGCCCTGGTGCATGACGGTCACCGTCTCCGCCACCTGCAGCGCCACCGCCAGATCGTGCTCGATGATGATGAAGCCGATGTGGGCGGGCAGCGATTTCAGGATGTCCACCAACTCGCGCCGCTCGGCCGGGCTCAAACCGGCGGCCGGCTCGTCGAACAGGATGAAGCGCGGCGCGCCGGACAGCGCCATCCCGATCTCCAGCTGGCGCTGCTGGCCATGCGACAGCTCTGACACCAGCCGGCCGGCCACCCCGTCCAGGTGGATGGCGTGGGCGAGCTGGCGGGCGGAGGCGCGGGCCGGATGGTCCTCCCCCGGCCGCAGCAGGCTCATGCGTCGCCGCCCCACCCCGCGCACGGCGAGGTACAGGTTGTCCAGCACCGACAGCCCGCGGAACAGCAGCGAGTTCTGGTAAGTGCGGCGCAGCCCCCGGCGGATGCGCTCGTAGGGTGGCAACTCCGTGATGTCCTCCCCGAAGAAGCGGATGCGGCCGTTGGAGGGCGGGAAGTCGCCGGTGATGGTGTTGAACAGCGTCGTCTTCCCCGCCCCGTTGGAGCCGAGGATGGCGCGCCGCTCCCCCGCCGCGACGGACAGCGTCACCCCATCCACGGCCAGCAGCGCGCCGAAGACGCGGCTGACGCCGGTCAGTTCCAGCGCGTTGGCGGATGCCACGGATTTCAGACGTTCGGCTCGTTCCATGCGTTTCCTCTGATTCCCTCCCCCGCCCCGGGGGAGGGTTAGGGTGGGGGTAAGCGCAAGGATCCTCGCGCTACCCTCACCCGACGCCTTCGGCGTCACCCTCTCCCCAGGGGGGAGAGGGTTAGCGCGTCACCGGCAATCCGGGTTGTCGCGGCTGGCCGGGCCCATCTTCACGAACTCGGCTTCCGGCATGCCCAGGGTCTGGGTCACCTGCGGGATGACGCGGACCACCTTGTTCATCAGCTTGCCGTCCGGCCCTTCCACCACCTCGGTCAGGAAGATGTCGGCGATGGCCTGCCGGTTCTTGTCGAGGCTGACCTTGCCGGTGGGCGTGTCGAGCTGCAGCTTGGCCAGCGCCGCCTGGAAGCTCTTCTGGTTGTCGGACAGGTCGCCCTTCACCTGATCAAGGGCCGTGATCATCGCCTTGCCAGCCAGGTAATAAGCATGCATGAACAGCGACGGCGACGGCAGCCCGTCCGGGAAGTTCTTCTTGTAGTCGGCGACGAACTGCTTCCACTTGGGATCGTCCCAGGTGTCGGCGATCGGGCCGGCGGACGGCGTGCCGATCAGATGGCTGCGCTGCTTGCCCTTGGCGCCCAGCACGGTCTGGTCCACGGTGATGGAGCCGGCGACCATCGGCTTGTCGCCACCGGACTGCTCGTACTGCGTCAGGAAGTTGATGGCGTCCGCCCCGCCCAGCGCCACGTACACGGCGTCGACGTTGTCGGGGATCTTGGCGATGACGGAGCTGTAGTCCTTGTTGCCGATCGGCACCCAGAACTTGTCGACCACCTTGCCGCCCGCCTTGCAGTAATCGACCATGAAGCCCATCACCTGGCTGTATGGGAAGCTGTAGTCCTCGGCGACGACGGCGACCTTCTTGTAGCCCTTGGTCTTGAACGCATGCTCGCCCAACCCGGCCTGCCACTGCACGCCGTCGGTGGAGAAGCGGAAGAAGTTGGGGGCGGGGTCCTTCAGCGTCGTCTCCTGCGCCGCCGAGGAACCGTTGATGAAGGTGACCTCCGGGTGCGTCTTGGCGTAGTCGCGCATGGCCACGCCCTCGGAGCCGGACAGCGGCCCGATGAGGATCTGCACCCCGTCCTGCTCCACCAGCTTGCGCGCCGCCTTGATGGCGTTGTCCGGCTTGGCGTCGGAGGAGCCCTTGATCAGCTCGATCTTCTTACCGCCGGCCATGTAGTTGGATTCCTTCAGCGCCATCTCCAGGCCGCGCATGCTGTCCTGGCCCATGACGGCGAAGGCGCCTTCCAGGGTGGCGAGACCGCCGACCTTGATGGTGTCCTGCGCCGCCGCCGGCCCTGCGGCGAGGGCGGAGAGCATCGTCGCGGCGATCAGCGCACCCCCGAACGGCGCACTCTTGAACGTCCTCATTGGTCCCTCCCTTATGGCCGCGGCCGCCCTCGGCCGCGTCTTTGTTAAGAGCGCTTGCGGAACACCCGGCGCCACAGCCCGACCAGCCCGTCGGGGGACGCCAGCACGATGACCAGGAAGGCGACGCCGATGACCAGGTTGAACCGCTCGGGGTCGATCAGGTCGACGGCGAAGTTCTGCAGCAGGATGAAGGCGAGTGCCCCGACGTACGGGCCGATCGGGTGCACCATGCCGCCCAGGACGGCCATGACCAGCACGTTGATGCTGGGCCCGGCGTCGATGGAATCCGGTGAGATGCGGCCGTTGAACCACACCAGCAGCACGCCGCCGATCGCCGCCAGCAGCCCCGACATGGCGTAGGCCGCCACTCGGTGGGCGTACACGTTGAAGCCGATGGCGTGCATGCGCCGCGGGTTGTCGCGCACTGCCTGCAAGGCCAGCCCGAAGGTGGAGCGCGTGACGTAGACGACCCCCGCGTAGGCCCCCGCCGCGAAGGCCAGGCACAGGTAGTAGAAGGGCAGCGGTGCGCGCAGGTCCACACCCCGCAAGACCGGCGGCGCCAGCCCGGCGAAGCCGGAGAAGCCATTGAACAGCGCGTAGTTCTGCCGGCAGAACAGCGAGAAGGCCACCGCGATCGCCAGCGTGATCATGATGGTGTAGATACCCTCCGTCCGCGCCGCCAGCATGCCGGTCAGCGTGGCGAAGGCCGTGGCGATCAGCAGCGCCACCGGCAGCGCCGCCCACCAGGGCCAGCCCAGCGACAGCTCCGGATGGTTGGACGCGCCGAACAGCGCCAGCATGTAGCCGGCCACCCCGGCGAAGGTGAGCTGCGCCAGGCTGACCATGCCGCCATAGCCGCCCAGCCACATCAGCGACAGCGCGATGGTGCCCATGAACAGCGCCTGCGCGCCGATCTGCACCACCCAGAAGTCGCCGGCCACCAGTGGATAGACCAGCAACGCCAGCCCCAGCACCGCGTACTTGGCAATCCGCCCGTGGAGCGCCGCGTTGGCGGGTGCGGCGATTGTGGGATCGTTGATGGCGATCGTCATGCCCGCCGCCCCATCAGTCCCTGCGGCCGCAGCGCCAGCGCCGCCACCAGGATCAGGAAGGTGTAGACCGCCCCGTAGGTGGGCGAGTAGGCGAGCCCGTATTGCTCGGCGAGGCCGATGATCAGCGCGCCGACCGCAGCGCCGGAGATGCTGCCCAAGCCGCCGACGATGACGACGATCAGCGAGGCCAGCAGGTAGCGCACGTCCTCCCCCGGCGCGATGGACAGCGCCGTGCCGCCGACCACGCCCGCGAATCCCGCCAGCCCGGCGCCCACCATGAAGGTGACGGCGAACACGCGCTGCACGTTGACGCCGCTGGCCGCCAGCATGGCGCGATCATCCACCCCGGCGCGGATCATCATCCCCACCTTGGTGCGGTTGAGAAACAGCCACAGCCCGATCCCGATGGCCGCCGCCGCCAGCAGAAGCGCGACGCGGTACGTCGGGTAGCGCCAGTTCGGCGTGAACGGCAGCGCCACGGAGCCATCGACGACCTCGGGCGGCGAGAACTGGTAGGTCTCCCCACCCCACACCCACAGCATCAGGTCGGCCAGAACGATGGCGAGGCCGATGGTCACCATGGTCTGCCGCAGGTCCTGCCCCTCCATGCGTCGGAAGATCAGCAGCTGGAAGGCGAGGCCGAGGATGGCGGTGGCCACGAAGCCGGCGGCCACGCCCAGCAGCCAGTATTCCGTCTTGTCCGCCACCGTCCAGCCGACGTAGGCGCCCAGCAGGTACAGCGCGCCGTGCGCCAGATTGACGTTGCGCATCAGCCCGAACACCAGCGTGAACCCGCTGGCGACCAGGAAGTACAGCGCACCCAACGTCAGCCCGTTGAGCGTGGTGAGGATGAACTGCTTCACGCCACCACCCCGAAGCGGGCGCGTTGTTGGGCAACCTCCGGCGCCTTGTGGAATTCGCCGTCCTTCATGATGAACAGCAGGCGCGAGCGGTCCTGGAGGATGCGGATGTTCGCCACCGGATCGCCGTCCACCAGGATCAGGTCGGCCAGATAGCCTTCCTTGACCTGCCCCAGCTCGCCCGGCCGGCCCATGATCTCGCCGCCCCACTTGGTGGTGGAGACGATGGCCTCCATGGGCGAGAAGCCGCAGAAGTCGACGAAATACTCCAGGTCCTTGGCGTTGGTGCCGTGCGGGATCCAGGCGAAGCCGTAGTCGCCGCCGGGCAGCACGCGGATGCCGCGCTTCAGCATCTTGCGCATGGTCTCGCAGGCGATCTCCGCCTCGCGCTGGTACTTGATGGCGAGCGGGCTGTCCGGCTTGATGCCCCAGTCGGCGGCGTCACGGCCAGTGCGGATCAGCCACGCGAGCGCCGGCGCCACGAAGTGCTTGTGCTTCGCGGCCTCCAGCATGTCCAGGGCCTCCTCGTCGGCGTAGGAGGCGTGGTAGATGATGTCCACCCCGTGGCGGACGCACATCTTCACCGATTCCGCCGAGCGCGCGTGGGCGCACACCCGCTTGCCCCGGCGGTGCGCCTCGCTGACGGCCATGGCGACCTCGTCGTCGCACATCGGCGTCTCCTCGGCCGCCACACCGGCGATCTCCTCGCCGGAGATGTTGAGCTTCAGGAGGTCCACGCCGTATTTGATGAACATGCGCACGGCGCGCCGGATCTCCTCCGGCCCGCTGACGACGCAGCCGAAGCTCAGCTCGGGCACCGGGATGTGCGGCGGCGACGTGTCGCCCAGGCCACCCGTCGTGGCGATCTCCTGCCCGTTGGCGAGGTAGCGTGGGCCGGGCACAAGGCCCGAGTTGATGGCGTTGCGGATCACCACGTCCAGGCGCGGCTTGGCCGCCGCGGCGCCGACGCAGCTGGTGAAGCCGCTGTCGATGTAGGCCCTGGCCACCTTGGCGGCCCACAGCGTGTGCTCCTCCGGCGGCATGCGCTGGATGGATTCCAGGTCGGGCTGGTCGTTCCAGGAGAAGTGGGTGTGCGCCTCGGTCATGCCGGGCATCAGCGTGGCGCCGGCGCCGTCGATCACCGTGGCGCCCACGGTGGGCAGGCTGCGCAGGCCGCGCGCCACACGGCGGATGCGGTTGCCCTGGATCAGCACCTCGCCGGTGTAGGGGTACTCGCCCGTGCCGTCGAGAATGCGCACGTTCGTCACGAGAACGTTCGCCATCGGTATCCTCCCTCTCTCCGCCCGGCCGTCTTCGCGGCCTTGGGTGCAGCGGTGGTGTCTAGCCGCGGGCCATCAGGGCCTCGCTCAGGATCGCGGTGCTGTCGGCCGCCCGCTCCAGCGGGATCCAGTGGCCGCAGCGGGTGAGCACGCGCACGGCGGCCGTCCCGTTCATGCGGTCGGCGATCGTCCGCGCCACGGAGGCCGGGGCCACCGCGTCCTCATCGCCGGCAATCAGCACGGTGCGCGCCCGGATGCGCGCCGGATCGGCGGCCTCCGCCCCGGCCAGCGCCTCGCACGTCCTGGCGTAGCCCTCCGGGCACTGGCGCATCACCGATTCCCGCACGAAGGCGGCCACGGCGGGCTGGTTCGTGCGCGTGTCGCTGGACAGCGATCCTTGCACGATGGCGTCGGCGATCGGCTGCATGCCTTCGTCCCGCGCCTTGCCGGCGCGGTCGCGCAGCCCCAGCCGCCCGGCGTCGGCCGGCGCCATCAGCGGCCCGTAGAGGGTGAGCGAGCGCACGAGGTTCGGGTGCTCCACGGCCAGATGCTGCGCCACGATGGTGCCCAGGGAGTGGCCGACGACGTGCGCCCGCTCGATGCCTAGAACCCGGCAGACCTTCGCCATGCCGGCCACGAACAGGCCGATGGACAGCGGGCTTTCCGGCGTCTTCGACCGCCCCGATCCCGGCAGGTCCGGCCGGATCAGGCGGTAGCGGCTGCCCAAGGCCATGGCCTGCGGCGTCCAGGTGTTGGAGGTGCCGCCCAGGCCGTGGATCATCAGCACCGCGTCGCCCTGCCCGTCCACCTCGACCGCCATGCGGTCGACCGTCACGGTCGCCATGGCGTCAGCCCTCCACCGGGTTTTCCAGGATGCCGATGCCGCCAATCTCCAGCTTCACCCGGTCGCCGGGCTTCAGGAACTTGGGCGGCGTGAAGCCCAGGCCGACGCCGGCCGGCGTGCCGGTCAGGATCAGGTCGCCGGGCTGCAATGTGATGCCGCGCGAGATGGTCTCGATCAGCGTCGGCACGTCGAAGATCAGGTCGCGTGTGTTGGAGTTCTGGCGCAGCTCGCCGTTGACCCAGCAGCGCACCGGCGTGTCGGCAAGGTCCACCTCGTCGGCGGTGACGATCCACGGACCCAGCGGGCAGAAGCTGTCGATCGACTTGCCCAGGAACCACTGCTTGTGCTTGGCCTGGATGTCGCGCGCCGTCACGTCGTTGGCGATGGTGTAGCCGAAGACGTGGTCCATGGCGGCGGCCTTCGGGATGTCGCGTCCGGCGCGGCCGATCACCACCACCAGTTCCACCTCATAGTCGATCTGGTCGCTGACCCCGTGCGGGTAGCGGATCGGGGCGCCGGGGCCGACGACGGTTTCCGGCAGCTTGGTGAAGACGATGGGATGTTCCGGGATGGCGTCCGCCGCACCCCTGGCGCTGCTGTCGAAGCCGGAGCGGGTGAACTCGTGCGCGTGGTCGTGGTAGTTCTTGCCGACGCACATCAGGTTGCGGCGCGGCTTTGGGATCGGCGCCAGCAGCTGCACCTGCGACAGCGGAATGCCCGGCCCCGTGCGCGCCAGCGCGCCTTGCAGGTCGCGCCAGCCGCGGATCACGTCGGCCATGCCGAAGGGCTTCGGCGCCCAGGCCGGCGGGTCCACCGGCCAGACCCGCCCCTCGACATCGTCGACCAGCGCGACCTGCGCGCCTCCCTCCCCCTGAACCGTCGCCAGCTTCATCGGCTGCGCCTTCTTTGTTTGGATGAACCTTATCGGTCTAAAATCGCCTCATCGCTGGTCCATCGTGATCCTGATTGGTTTGCTAGGTCAATTAGCCGTACGGCTGATTATTCGTATACCAATCGAGCAGATTGGCGCGGTGCCGCGCGCCGCCGTATGGTTCACATTGGTGCGCCCCAGGCGCGCAACCGGGGCCGGCCTCCATGACCAAGCCGCTCATCAGGACGGACGCAAAGCCGCTCGACACGCTGGGCCGGGCCCAGGTCGCTTATGACCACCTGCAGCGCTCCATCGCCTGCGGCCTCTGGCGCCCGGGCGAGCAACTGCCGACGGAACGGGACCTTGCCCAATCACTGGGGCTGGCGCGGAACACGGTGCGCCGCGCGCTGGACATGCTGGAGGCGGAGGGGCGCATCGCCCGCGGCGTCGGGCGCGGGACGTTCCTCGTGGACGGCGGTCCGGCGGACGGGCTGGCCGTCTCGCTGGCGGATGGCGTGCCGCAACTGCTGCCGGCGGGGTTCCTGAATGCCAGCCCGGCGCAGGTGATGGAGGTGCGCATCCTGCTGGAGCCGCCAGTGGCCGAACTGGCCGTCGGCCGCGCCACGCTGTCCGACTTCGCCGAACTGGACCGCTGCCTGCGGGAATCGGAGGCCGCCCGCGGCATCGCCGAGTTCGAGCATTGGGACGGCGCCCTGCACCGCGCCATCGTCGCCGCCTGCCGCAACGACCTGCTGGACGCCTTCTACACGGTGCTGAACCGCATCCGCGACCGGGCGGAATGGGGCCGCCTGAAGGAGCGCAGCCTGACGCCGGAGCGCCGGCAGTCCTACGAGGCGCACCACCGCGCCATCGTCGCCGCCATGAAGGCGCGCGACCCGGCGGCCGCACGCGACGCGGTGAAGATGCACCTCGTCGCCGTGCGGGACGCGCTGTTCGGGGCGTAGCGGCCCGCCCCCGCCCGTGCGGGGGCGGGCGGTACGATCAGCCCTGCGCCTTCGCTTCGATGCGGCGGCGGTGCAGGACGGGCTCGGTGTAGCCGTTCGGCTGCTCGCGGCCCTTGAACACGAGGTCGCACGCGGCCTGGAAGGCGACGCTCTGCTCGTAGTTCGGGGCCATCGGGCGGTACAGCGGGTCACCGGCGTTCTGGGTATCCACCACCACCGCCATGCGCTTCATGGTCTCCATGACCTGCGCCTCGGTGCAGATGCCGTGGTGCAGCCAGTTGGCCATGTGCTGGCTGGAGATGCGCAGCGTGGCGCGGTCTTCCATCAGCCCGACGTTGTTGATGTCCGGCACCTTGGAGCAGCCCACACCCTGGTCGATCCAGCGCACGACATAGCCCAGGATGCCCTGGGCGTTGTTGTCCAGCTCCTGCTGGATCTCGGCTTCCGACCAGTTGACGCGGTCGGCCATCGGGATGGTGAGGATGTCGTCCAGGCTGGCGCGCGTGCGGCTGGCCAGTTCGGCCTGACGGGCGGCCACGTCCACCTCGTGGTAGTGCAGCGCGTGCAGCGTGGCGGCGGTGGGCGACGGGACCCAGGCGGTGTTGGCGCCGGCGCGCGGGTGGGCGATCTTCTGCTTCAGCATCTCGGCCATCAGGTCGGGCATGGCCCACATGCCCTTGCCGATCTGCGCCCGGCCCTTCAGGCCGCACAGAAGGCCGACGTCGACGTTCCAGTCCTCGTACGCCTTGATCCAGGCGGCGTTCTTGATGTCGGCCTTGCGGATGACCGGGCCGGCCTCCATGGCGGTGTGGATCTCGTCGCCGGTGCGGTCGAGGAAGCCGGTGTTGATGAACACCACGCGCTCGGCGGCGGCGCGGATCGCCTCCTTGAGGTTCACCGTGGTGCGGCGTTCCTCGTCCATGATGCCCATCTTCATGGTGTTGCGCGCCATGCCCAGCGCGTCCTCGACCCGGCCGAACAGCTGGGAGGCGAAGGCCACTTCCTCCGGCCCGTGCATCTTCGGCTTCACAATGTACATGGAGCCGGCGCGGCTGTTGCGATGCTTGCCCAGGCCCTTCAGGTCATAGAGCGCGATGAGGCCGGTGACCATGGCGTCCAGGATGCCTTCCGGCGCCTCCGACCCGTCCTTCAGCAGAACGGCGTCGTTGGTCATCAGGTGGCCGACGTTGCGCACCAGCATCAGCGCGCGGCCGTGCAGCGTCAGCGTACCCTTGCCGTCCGGCGTGGTGTAGTTGCGGTCGGGGTTCAGGTGACGCTCGACCGTGCCGCTGCCCTTGGGGAAGGTCGCGGTCAGGTCGCCGCGCATCAGGCCCAGCCAGTTGCGGTAGACCACCACCTTGTCGGCGGCGTCCACGGCGGCCACCGAATCCTCGCAGTCCATGATGGTGGTCAGCGCCGATTCGACGATCAGGTCGGCCACGCCGGCCGGGTCGGTCTTGCCGATGGCGTGGCTGCGGTCGATGCGGATTTCCAGGTGCAGGCCGTTGTTGGCGAGCAGCACGCCGGTCGGCGCCGCGGCGTCGCCGGTGAAGCCGGCGAACGTCTCCGGCTGCGCGAGCGCAACGGTGCGGCCGTCCTTCAGCGTGACGCGCAGCGCCCCGCCTTCGATGGCGTAGCCGGTCGACTCGGCGTGGCTGCCCTCGGCCAGCGGAGCGGCGCGGTCGAGCACGCCGCGGGCGTAGGCGATGACCTTCTCGCCGCGCTTCGGGTTGTAACCCGCACCGCGCTCCGCGCCGTCGGCGTCGGGGATGGCGTCGGTGCCGTACAGCGCGTCATAGAGGCTGCCCCAGCGCGCGTTGGCGGCGTTCAGGGCGTAGCGCGCGTTCATCACCGGGACGACCAGCTGCGGGCCGGCGGTGGTGGAGATCTCGGGGTCGACGTTGGAGGTGGTCACGGTGAAGTCCGGACCCTCCGGCAGCAGGTAGCCGATCTCCTGCAGGAATGCCTTGTAGCCGGCGAGGTCGGCCGGCTGGCCGCGGCGCGCGCGGTAATACTCGTCGATCTTGGCCTGCAGCGCGTCGCGCTTGGCCAGAAGCTCGCGGTTGCGCGGGGCCAGGTCGTGCAGGATGGCGTCCAGCGCCGACCAGAACTGCTGCGAGGACACGCCGGTGCCCGGCAGGGCCTCGTCCTCGATGAAGCGGTGAAGCTCGGCGGCAACCTGCAACTCGCCGGCCTTGATGCGTTCGGTGACCATGACTGCTGATTCCTTCCTGGGTCGATACTCGGCGGTTCTTGCTTTTTTCGCTTTGGCTGACGCGTCTCACCGCGTGCCCGGCGGGGCACGGGCCACACCGTACACGCTCGCGCGCGCAGCGAAAAGAACAAGGGAGCCGTGACCGGAAAGGAAGCGGTGGGGGACCGGCCGAAGGCCGGCGAAGGCCGGTCCCCCGCGCCGGATTACTCCTCGCGCTGGCCCATCAGCTGGAGCAGCATCTGGAACAGGTTGATGAAGTTCAGGTACAGGCCAAGGGCACCCATGACCGCCAGCTTCATGTTCGCCTCATGGCCGTAGCCCTCGGCGTACTCTTCCTTGATGCGCTGCGTGTCGTAGGCGGTGAGGCCGGTGAAGACCAGCACGCCGATGACCGAGATGGCGAACTGGATCGCCGAGGAGCCGACGAAGATGTTCACCAGGCTGGCGATGACGATGCCGATCAGGCCCATCATCAGGAAGGCACCCATCTTCGACAGGTCGGCCTTGGTGGTGTAGCCCCACAGGCTCATGCCCGCGAACATGGCGGCGGTGATGAAGAAGACCCGCGCGATGCTGGCGCCGGTGAAGACCAGGAAGATCGACGCCATGGACACGCCCATGACGGCGCAGAACGCCCAGAAGGTCGCCTGAAGGGCGCCCACGGACATGCTCTGGAATCGCCAGGACAGCACCATGATGAAGCCCAGCGGGGCCAGCATGACCACCCACTTCAGCGGCGTGGTGAAGATCGGCACGTAGAGCGCCGGGGTGCTGGCGACCAGGAAGGCGACCACGCCGGTGATGGCGAGGCCCAGCATCATGAAGTTGTAGACCCGCAGCATGTGCTGCCGCAGGCCCAGGTCGAAGGCCGCACGATCGATGGCGGGGGCGGCCGTGCCCCATCGGTTCTGGTTCGGGTACTGGTCGAACATGCAAGTCCTCCTGCGGGTTCAATCCGTCAACGGCGCCCGCTGACGAGCGGGCGCCGATCGTTTCTTGATATGGGGAAAGCGGCGGTCGCGGGTCAGTCGGCCGTGCCCTCCTGCGCTGCGATCCGGTCGGGCTGCGGCGCGCGGCCGGCGGCGGCCTGGTTGTCCGAACGGGTCTTGATCAGGGACAGCACGACCGAGCCGGCGATCAGCGTGGCGGTGACGCCCAGCGCCAGCGCGGTCGGCACCTTCCAGACGTCGATCAGCACCATCTTCGTGCCGATGAACACCAGCACCAGCGACAGGCCGTACTTCAGGTAGGCGAAGCGGTGGATGATGCCCGACAGCGCGAAGTACAGCGAGCGCAGGCCCAGGATGGCGAAGACGTTGGAGGTGTAGACGATGAACGGGTCGCTGGTCACCGCGAAGATGGCCGGCACGCTGTCCAGCGCGAACATCAGGTCGGTCGCCTCGACCATCACCAGCACCAGCAGCATCGGCGTGGCCAGCAGCAGGCCGTTGCGGCGCACGAAGAAGTGCGCGCCTTCATAGGTGTCGGTCATCCGCACGTGGCGGCGCACGAAGTTCAGCAGGCGGTTGTTCGCCAGATCCGGCTCGGCATCGGCGGCCATCAGCATCTTGACGCCGGTGAACAGCAGGAAGGCGCCGAACAGGTAGATGGTCCAGTGGAACTGCTGGATCAGCGCCGTGCCGGCAAAGATCAGCGTGGCGCGCATCACCAGGGCGCCCAGGATGCCCCAGAACAGCACCCGGTGCTGATAGGCGGGCGGCACCGCGAAATGCCCGAAGATCATCGCGATGACGAAGATGTTGTCGAGCGACAGGCTCCATTCGATGAGGTAGCCGGTCGTGAACTCCAGGCCCTTCTGGGCGCCCATGAACCAGTAGACGCCCGCGTTGAACGCCAGCGCCAGCGCGACGTAGCCGCTGCTGGTGATCAGCGCCTCACGGACGGAGACCTGGTGGGGACGGCGGTGGAAGACGCCCAGATCGAGGGCGAGGAGAATGAGAACGAAGGCGTTGAAGCCGAACCAGATCCAGGGCGATGTCTCCATCGAGCCCTCCAAATGCGGTTACGCCCGTCGGCGCAAGAGCAGGTGAAGGGATCCGACATCACAGGTGGCGACCCACCTGCCAGAGGGGCCCGGATCCGAGCTGGCCCTTCACGTAGACTCTGCCAGGCCGCCTGTCAAGAGGGCCGGATGCGCGATCAAAACGCCTTGGAACGGTTGTCCCAGGCCGCCATATGGGGCGGCAGGAGCAACCACGCGCGCAGGTGTTCGTGAGCGACAACCACCACCGGCGGCTCGACCGCCGGGTCAACCGCATCCAGGGCAAGCTGCCCGATCCGATGGCCAGGGCGCTGGGCCGGATACGCACCCCCTCGGCCACGTGGATCCGTGCGCCGGTCGGCCTCCTGCTGGTGCTGGGTGGGATCTTCAGCTTCCTGCCCGTGCTGGGCGTGTGGATGCTGCCGCTGGGCCTCGTGCTGCTGGCCTACGACATTCCGCCGCTGAAGGCGCCCATCGGACGGGCGATGGTGTGGGGCGAGCGGCGCTGGCGGGAATGGAAGCGCCGCCGGCGCAGCAACGCGTGATCCTACTCGTAATTCCACAGCATGTAGAGCCGCACCGCCAGCGCGTGCAGGTCGTCCGGCGGCGGTGCGCCCGGCTCACGCGCCTGCGCGGCGCGCTGGAGGGCGATTTCCTGGAGCGCGACGTCGGCCGAACCGCCCGCCGCCAGCCGCCCGGCCTGTAGCCGGTCGCCATACCGCAGGACCGACCGCGCCCAATCCGGCTCGTGCATCCCTTCCCCCAGCGCTTTTTATGTCGTTGGATGCACTATACTGCAAGCACCGGACACGAACAATCCTGCCCTTCGGCGGGGGATTGCCCCCACCGAAGCGACCACCCTACAAACTCAACCCCACCCGCGTGCCCTGGTCGATGGCGCGGCGGGCGTCCAGTTCGGCGGCCACGTCGGCGCCGCCGATCAGGTGCACGCTCACGCCCAGCGCCCGCAGCGGCTCCAGCAGGTCGCGTTGGGGCTCCTGGCCGGCGCAGACGACCACCGTGTCGACCGGGATCACCCGCGGCTCACCAGCCACTGAGACGTGCAGGCCCTCGTCGTCGATGCGGTGGTAGTCCACCCCCGACATCATGGCGACACCGGCCTGCTCCAGCGTCAACCGGTGCACCCAGCCCGTCGTCTTGCCGAGCCCGGCGCCCGGCTTCGTCGCCTTGCGCTGGAGCATGGTGATGCGCCGGGGCACGGCGCGCGGCGGCGCCTGGGTGACGCCGCCGGGGACGTTCGGGTCGCGCGTGATGCCCCAGTGCGCCTCGAACGCCTCCTCGCCCAGCAGGTAGACCGCCACGTCGAAGCCGATGCCGCCGGCGCCGATGATGGCGACGCGCTCGCCCGCCACGCGGGTGCCGTTCAGGATGTCCAGGTAGGACACCACCTCGGTCCGCTCGATGCCGGGGATGGACGGGCGGCGCGGCACGATGCCGGTGGCCAGCACCACCTCGTCGAAGCCGCGCAGGTCCTCCACCCCGGCCATGTGGCCGAGCCGCAGGTCCACGCCGACCTCCTTCAGCCGGCCGGCGAAGTAGCGGATGGTCTCGGCGTAGTCCGCCTTGCCGGGGATGCGCCGCGCCAGGTCGAACTGGCCGCCGACCGTCGGCTTGGCGTCGAACAGCGTCACCGCGTGGCCGCGCGCCGCCGCCTCGCTGGCGCAGGCCATGCCGGCCGGGCCGCCGCCAACCACGGCGATGCGCTTGCGCGCCGTCATGGGGGCAGCGACGTACTGCCCCTCCCGTCCGGCGCGCGGGTTGACGAGGCAGGTCGCCTCGCGGCCGGAAAAGATGAAGTCCAGGCAGCCCTGGTTGCAGGCGATGCAGGTGTTGATGCGGTCCCCCCGCCCGTCGCGCGCCTTCGCTACGAAATCCGGGTCGGCCAGGAACGGGCGCGCCATGGAGACGAGGTCGCAGGCGCCCCCGGCGATCGCCGCCTCGGCGTCGTCGGGCGTGTTGAAGCGGTTGCTGGCGATGACGGGCACGCCGGCCACCTCCTTCAGCCGCGCGGTGGCCCAGCGCCACGCCGCGCGCGGCACCATGTAGGCGATGGTGGGGATGCGCGCCTCGTGCCAGCCGATGCCGGTGTTCAGCACGTCGGCCCCCGCCGCCTCCACCGCGCGGGCCAGCACCGCCACCTCCTCGAACGGGCTGCCGCCGTCCACGAGGTCGAGGGCGGAGATACGGAACATGATCAGGAAGTCCGCCCCCACCGCCGCGCGCACGCGGCGCACCACCTCCACGGGAAAGCGGATGCGGTTCTCCAGCGGGCCGCCCCAGGCGTCGGTGCGGTGGTTGGTGCGCGGGGCGACGAACTCGTTGAGCAGGTAGCCCTCCGACCCCATGATCTCGACGCCGTCGTAGCCGGCCTCGCGGGCGCGCAGCGCCATGGCGGCGAAGTCGTCCAGCGTGCGGGCGACGTCCGCCTCGTCCATGGCGCGCGGCGTGAACGGGTTGATCGGCGCCTTCACCGCCGACGGCGCGACGCAGCCCTTGTGCGGGGCGTAGCGGCCGGCGTGCAGCATCTGCAGGAGGATCCGCCCGCCCGCATCGTGCACCGCGTCCGTCACGCGGCGGTGGGCGGGCACCTCCTCCGCCGTCAGGCCGCCGTGGCCGCGCGGATCGAGGCGCCCTTCGGGGTTGGGCGAGTAGCCGCCGGTGACGATGAGCGCGGCACCGCCGCGCGCCCGCTCGGCATAAAAGGCGGCGAGCCGGTCGGCGCCGTCGGCCGCCTCCTCCATGCCGGTGTGCATCGAGCCCATGATCAGGCGGTTGGGCAGCGTCACCGGCCCGACGCGGACGGGCTGGAACAGGTGCGGGTAGGCGGTGGAGTGGGCCATCGTCTCGGTCGTCTCCCGTTGGTTTTTCCGGCGTGCGCGTTGGGTGCATTATACTTCCGGTTACAGGAAGCTTTAGCACAGGTGCGGGACCGGCAACCAGCGGGGGAACGTGAGGACATCGTAGGTTGGGTTGAGGCGGAGCCGAAAACCCAACGTGTCCGCACGCTAAGGAACGTTGGGTTTTCGCTGGCGCTCAACCCAACCTACGGGTTCACCATGCGCGCCAGAGCGGCCAGCATGGCGCCGACGCTGTCGCCGGCTGCGGCGGGTTGCAGCTCCGCCTCCGCCTCGTGCACGAGGGTGTCGAGCGGCGCGTTCACGGCCTGGGCGATGCGGCGCAGCAGCAGGATGGAGATGTTGCCACGCCCGGTCTCCAGCTGCGCCAGATGGCGTTCCGACACGCCGGACAGGCGGGCGAGCGTCTTGCGCGTCAGCCCCTGCCGGGTGCGCGCGGTGCGCACGCGCTCGCCCAGCTGGTCGAGGAACGCGGCATCGTCCGCCGGCACGGCCGGCAGCGACGGCGGCAACGGGCGGCAGGGCGGCAGCTCGCGGTCGATCAGGCCGAGGAACGGCGTCGCGGGGGGCAGCAGGGCGAGGGGGGCAGCGGCGGTCCGGCGTCCGGTCACGATGGTGGTCCTCTCAGGAGGTCATGCCCCAGAGTGCCGCTTTTCACGCCCGCGGTCATCGTCACAGGGTGCGATTGTTTGCCGCACCATTGGTTGCCTCGGCCGCCACATCGGCGCAGCGCCGCCGGTACTCGGCGATGCGGCGCGCCAGCGGCTCGGGGATGGGGATGGAGCGCATGCTTGCCGTGTCGATGAAGGAGCACACCCAGGCGCCGGAGAAGGACGGCACACCGTCGCCGCGCACGCCGGCCACGCGGAAGCGCACGGTGGAGCGGCCGGTCTCCTCCACCAGCACCGTGACCGCCACGCCGTCGCCGGGGCGCAGCGGCGCCTGGATGTCCAGGTCGCCGTGCACGAAGGGGCTGCCGACGCCGTGCACCGTGTTCAGGTCGTACCAGCTGTTGCCCAGCACCTCCTCGAACCAGCCTTCGATGGCCTCCATGGCGTAATCGAACAGGCGGATGGTGTAGGCGATGCGGGCGGCGTCGCTGTGGCCGAAGCGGACCTTGCGGGCGTGCACGTAGGGTGCCGGGTACGGCGTGTCCGGCACCTCAATAGGTTTCAACATGATAGCGCCCCTCCCGCCGCATCACCGAGCGCAGGTCGGACCAGTTCAGCCCGTGCTGGCGGCAGACGTCGGCCAACGCCTCCTCGCAGCCCTGCTCCATGCCCTTCAAACCGCAGATGTAGACGAAGGTGTCGCGGCTGGGCAACAGGGCGCCGACATCGGCGGCGCGCTCGCGGATCTTGTCCTGGACGTAGGTCTTGGGCTGTCCGGCGACGCGGGAGAAGGCGAAGTTCACGTCGATCAGCGAGGGCGGCAGCTTCATCAGCGGGCCGAAGTACGGCAATTCGCCCGGCGATCGGGCACCGAAGAACAGCAGCAGCTTGCCCGGCGCGTCCGGCGCGCGGCGGCGGCGCCGCTCCGTGAAGGCGCGGAACGGGGCGGAGCCGGTGCCCGTGCAGATCATGATGATGTTGGCTTCCCCGTGGTTCGGCATCAGGAAGCTGTCGCCGAACGGGCCGGTCACCAGAACCTCGTCGCCCTTCCTCGCGTCGCACAGGTGGTTGGAGGCCACGCCGGGGCGCAGGGTGCCGTCGGCGTCGCGGGTGACGACGCGCTTGATGGTCAGGGAGACGTTGTTGTGGTTGGGCCGCTCGCCATCGCGCGGGCTGGCGACGGAATAGAGGCGGATGGTGTGCGGCCGCCCCTTGGCGTCGGTGCCCGGCGGGATGACGCCGATGCTCTGCCCCTCCAGCACCGGGAAGGCCTGCTGGCCGAAGTCCAGCACGATGTGGTGGATGTCGGACTCGGTCTCGGGATCGGTGATGCGGTGGTTGCCGGCCACCCGCGCCACCGCCGGCCGCTCGCGCGTGTAGATGTTGACGTAGGGGTGCGCGGCGGAGAACGGCGGCGGCACGCGCCCGCCGGTGGCGGCGGTGGCCGTTTCGATGATCGCCGCGACCTCGTCCGGTTCGGCGTGCTCGGCGGGTGCCGGCTCGCCGGCCTCGGAGGGCGGCAGGTCGTCCCAGGTGAGCTGCTCCTCGACCGACCAGGGGCGCTTGACCAGGATCCAGCTGTCGATCGCCCCGGTGGGGCACGGCGGCACGCAGTTGCCGCAGCCGTTGCACATGTCGAAGCGGACGACGTAGTTGCGGTCGTCGTGCGTGATCGCGTCGCGCGGGCAGGTCTCTTCGCAGGTGTTGCACCGGATGCAGATCGCCGGATCGATCAGGTGCTGGCGCCGCAGTTCCATGCTGGGGGAACCCATGTTGGTCGTCGTCTCTTTTGTCCCCTCTCCCCTCCGGGGAGAGGGTTAGGGTGAGGGAGTCCGGCGTTGCGGACGTTTTCTGTCGCCCGTGAACCCCCTCACCCGGCCCTTCGGGCCACCCTCTCCCCAGGGGGGAGAGGGGGTGTAGGCGTCAGGCGAAGCGCACGTAGGCGAAGTCCACGGGCTGGTTGTTGATGCCGCGGGCCGGCGGGGCGATCCAGTTGGCGTACTTGCCGGGCTCGGTCACCGGCGCCGCCATCAGCGAGCTGACGTACGCCTGGTCCTCGTCGGTGGGCAGCCACTCGTGCGCGCGGCGGTTCCACTCGTCACGCGACAGCACCTGCCCGGCCGGGGTCACCGGAAGGCCGGAGAAGTGGCCGATGGCGCGGTGGAAGGCCAGGTGCGGCAGCGTGAACTGGAAGTCGATGCCGTACTTCTGGACGATCTTGTTCCAGCGATCCACACCCTTGGCGACGTCGACGATCCAGTCCTGGCGCAGGCGGTCGTTCAGCGCGTTCAGCGCCGGCACCTCGATCGTCTTGAAGGCGCCGTCGACGTAGTGGGTGACGCCGTAGCCGGTGCTGTCCAGCTTGTGGTCGTCGCCGATCTTCGTTTCCTCGAAGCGGCCCTTCAGGCCGGCGTGGTAGAAGTTGGCGGCGTTGGTCGACACCTCCGCCCCATACAGGTCCGACGTCACCGAGAAGTGGAAGTTCAGGTACTTCTGGATGGTCGGCAGGTCGATGACGCCGTACGGGCGGACGTTGTCGGTCTTGTGGTCGCGCATGATCTGGCAGGTGCGCTCGATGATGCGGCCCACCCCGCTCTCGCCGACGAACAGGTGGTGCGCCTCTTCCGTCAGCATGAACTTGCAGGAGCGCGCCAGCGGGTCGAAGCCGCTCTCGGCCAGGGAGGCGAGCTGGTACTTGCCGTCACGGTCGGTGATGAAGGTGAACATGAAGAAGGACAGCCAGTTCGGCGTCTTCTCGTTGAAGGCGCCGAGGATGCGCGGCTTGTCGGCATCGCCGGAGCGGCGGGCCAGCAGCTCCTCCGCCTCCTCGCGGCCGTCGCGGCCGAAGTAGGCGTGCAGCAGGTAGACCATCGCCCACAGGTGCCGCCCCTCCTCCACGTTCACCTGGAACAGGTTGCGCAGGTCGTAGAGCGACGGGCAGGTGGCGCCGAGGTGGCGCTGCTGCTCGACCGACGCCGGCTCGGTGTCGCCCTGGATGGCGATGAGGCGGCGCAGCGAGGCGCGGTACTCGCCCGGCACCTCCTGCCACACCGGCTCGCCCTTATGGGCGCCGAAGGAGATCTTGCGGTCCGGCTCCGGCGGGGTGAGGAAGATGCCCCAGCGGTAGTCCGGCATCTTGACGTAGCCGAACTGCGCCCAGCCGTCCGGTGCCGCGGAGATCGCCGTGCGCAGGTAAACGTCGTAGTCGAGCGAGCCTTCCGGCCCCATCTCGCGCCACCAGTCGATGTAGTGCGGCTGCCAGGACTCCAGCGCGCGCTGGAGCTTGCGGTCGTCGGACAGGTGGACGTTGTTGGGGATCTTTTCGGCGTAGTTGATGGTCGACATGGCGCTTCACACCCTTTCCACGTTGTATTCGGCACGCTTTCCGCTGCCGTAGAGTTTGAGGGCACCGGCCTCGCCGACCGCGTTGGGGCGCTGGAAGATCCAGTTCTGCCAGGCGGTGAGACGGCCGAAGATCTTGGTTTCCATGGTCTCGGGCCCGGCGAAGCGGAGGTTCGCCTCCATGCCTGTCAGCGCGTCCACCGAGAAGCTGGCGCGCTCCTCCAGCACGAGGCGCAGTTCGTCGTCCCAGTCGATGTCGTCCGGCGTGGCGGTGACGAGGCCGCCGTCGCCGGCGTCCGCCGCCTCCAGGTCCGCGCCGATGCGCGCACGGGCGGCCTCGACGCTGTCCGGTTCGCCCAGGAAGCGGGTGGCGAGGCGGGACAGGCCGTTGCCCATGGGCAGGCCGTCGAAGTTCAGCGCGGTCAGGCGCACGGCGGCGGGGGCGCGGTTGTCCCCCTCCCGCCGGCCGTCCAGCATGAAGGAGCGGTCGGCGGCCAGCGCGATCTCGAACAGGAAGCCGGCGAAGCAGCTGCCCGGCTCGATCAGCGCGAACAGGCTGCGCGAGGTGGTGTCGAGCCGCTTCAGTGTGCGCTTCCAGTACAGCAGGATCTCGCGGCCGAGCCAGTCGGACTGGACGTTCTGCAGCAGCGCGTCGTACTCGGCCACGCGGTCCAGGCTGCCTTCGGTGCGGAAGATCCAGGAGGTGACGGTGGGCTCATTGAGGCGCAGGTGCAGGATGGCGTCGTCCAGCTCGCGCGCCAGGGCCAGCGGCCAGAAGGCGTCGCCCTGCGCGTGGATGCCGGCGGCGTCGGCGGGGGCGGCCTCGTCGGTCGCCTTGATCAGGAAGTTGGCCGCGCGCACCTCGCGGTCGATGGTGATGGTGAGGTGGCGGTAGGCGATGCGGTCGCCGTCGATGGTGCGGGCCAGCGGGGTGAGCGCCACGCCCTTGACATCGGTTGGGCGGTCGGAGCGGGCCGCGAGTTCGCGGGCGCGCTCGGCCACCGTGTCCTTGAAGCGGGACAGCGGCACCACCTCGTCCACCAGGCGCCATTCCACGGCGCGCTTGCCGCGCACGCCCTCCTCGGTGGAGCTGAAGATGTCGGCGCGGTCGCGGCGCACCTTGCGCTTGTCGGTGACGCGGGTCAGGCCGCCGGTGCCGGGCAGCACGGCCAAGAGCGGCACCTCCGGCAGCGAGACGGACGTGTTGCCGTCGTCGGCCATCAGGATGTAGTCGGTGGCCAGCGCCAGTTCGTACCCGCCGCCGGCCGCCGTGCCGTTCACCGCGCACAGGTAGGTCTGGCGCGAGAACTCGGTCGCGTCCTCAATCGACAGGCGCGTCTCGTTGGTGAACTTGCAGAAGTTGACCTTGTGGCCGTGCGTCGACTTGCCCAGCATGCGGATGTTGGCGCCGGAGCAGAAGATCTTCTCCTTGGCCGAGGTCATGACGACCGCGCGGACCTCCGGATGCTCGAAGCGCAGGCGCTGGACGGCGTCGTACAGCTCGATGTCGACGCCCAAGTCGTACGAGTTCATCTTCAGCTCGTACCCGTCGAACAGCCCGCCGGCCGGATCCACGTCCATCAGCAGCGTGGCGACCTCCCCTTCGACGGAGAGTTTCCAATGCCTGTAGCGGTCGGGGTGGGTGCGGAAATCGATCATTGTCTGACGCCGTCCCGTAGCGGTGTTTCGTTGTTGATAGGAACTATAGTGCATGTCATCAGGGCTGGCAACAGCGAAATGCATCATAGTGCATGATCGCGATGAAAGCGGTTCCGTAGGTTGGGTTGAGGCGCAGCCGAAAGCCCAACGTTCCTGCCGTTCAAGGGGTGTTGGGTTTTCGCCTGCGGCTCAACCCAACCTACGGTCTACGATCGCCCTGCAATAAAGTGCATGATCGCCGCCAGCGTCGTGTCGGGCTGGTCGCGGTGGGGGGAGTGGCCGCAGGAGTCCAGCATCAGGATCTCCACCGGGCCGCCGGTTTGGGCGCGGACGGCCTCGACCTGGGCCGGGGTGCCGTACTCGTCGCCGGTGCCCTGGATGACCAGCAGCGGCACGCGGATGCCGGGCAGGTGTTCCTCGATGTTCCAGGCGCGGAAGGCGGGGTCCAGCCAAGCGCGGTTCCAGCCCCAGAAGGCGCAGTCCACGTTGTCGCCGTGCAGGCGCTGGAGCTTGGCGCGCAGGTCGCCGTCGCGGTAGGCCTCGGCCGCCCTGGCGATGCTGGCGACGCTGACGTCCTCACAGAAGACGTGCGGGGCCATGACGACGGCGCCGGACAGGCGTCCGGCCCGGTCGTTGCCGGCGTGGATCAGCGCGATGGAGGCGCCGTCGCTGTGCCCGACCAGAACGACGTTGCGCAGGTCGAGCTGGCCGAGCAGCGCCGGCAGCACCTCCAGCCCCTCGTCGTGCATGTAGCGCAGCGGGCGCGGCACCGGCACGGGGGAGGAGCGGCCGTAGCCGGCGCGGCTGTAGACCAGCGCCCCGCAGCCGGTGGCCGCCGCCACGCGGTCGGGGAAGTCCTTCCACAGGGCGACGCAGCCCAGCCCCTCGTGCAGGAAGACCAGCGTCGGCCGGCCGGGGCGGGCCGGCGCGATCCAGCGGTATTCCAGCCGTGCGCCCGCGACGTCGAGGAACCCCTCGGCGTCGATGGCGGCGTCAATGCCCCGCATGGGCGTGTTCCTGCTCGCGCAGCTTGAAGCGCTGGATCTTGCCGGTGGCGGTCTTGGGCAGGGCGTCCATGAACTCGATCCAGCGCGGGTACTTGTAGGGGGCGAGGCGGCTCTTGATGAAGGCCTGCAGCTCCTGCTTCAGCGCGTCGGTCGCGTGGTGGCCGTCCTTCAGCACGACGAAGGCCTTGGGCTTGATCAGGTCGCTCTCGTCGGCGGTGCCGATGACCGCCGCCTCCAGCACCGCCGGGTGCGCGACCAGCGTCGCCTCCACCTCCGCCGGGGACACCCAGTTGCCGGAGACCTTCAGCATGTCGTCGGTGCGGCCGGCGTAGTGGTAATAGCCGTCGGCGTCCACGTAGTACTTGTCGCCCGTGTGCGTCCACGGCCCGCGGAAGGTCTTCAGGGACTTCTCGCGCTGGTTCCAGTAGCCGATGGCGGCCGACGGGCCGCTGACCACCAGCTCGCCCAGCTCGCCGTCGGGCACCGGCATGCCTTCATCATCCACGATGCGCAGGCGGAAGCCGGGCACCGCCTTGCCCGAGGTGCCGTAGCGCACGTCGCCCGGCCGGTTGCACAGGAAGATGTGCAGCATCTCGGTCGATCCCAGGCCATCGACGATCGGCACGCCGTAGCGCGCCTCCCACCGCTGGCCCACGTCCTCCGGCAAAGCCTCGCCGGCCGAGACGCACAGGCGCAGCCGGTCGGAGCGGCGCGCCTGGATCTCCGGCGCGGCGGCCAGCAGCGCGCCGTACAGCGTCGGCACGCCGAAGAAGACGGTGGGGCGGTGCGCGGCGATGACGCGCGTCACCGAATCCGGCGTCGGCCGCTCCCACGTCAGCACCGCCGTGGCGCCGGCGTGGAAGGGGAAGGTCATGCCGTTGCCGAGGCCATAGGCGAAGAACAGCTTGGCGGCGGAGAACACCACGTCGTCCGGCCCGATGCCCAGCACGCCGCGCCCGAACTGCTCGGCCGTCGCCAGCAGGTTGCGGTGCAGGTGCATGGTGCCCTTGGGCGCCCCGGTGGAGCCGGAGGAGTAGAGCCAGAAGGCCACGTCGTCGGCGGTGGTGGGCGCCACGTCGGTGCTCTCCGGCGCCACCGCCAGCAGGTCGTCCAGCCGGTCGTGCCCGCCGGCATCGCCGCCCGACACGATCACCTTGCGCAGGAAGGGCAGCGAGCCGAGGATCGGCTCCACCTTCTCATACAGCAGCGCGCTGACGACCAGGACGCGCGCGCGGCTGTCGCGCAGCATGTAGTCGTAGTCCTTGGTGGTCAGCAGCGTGTTCAGCGGGATCGGCACCACGCCGGCCTGGATGGCGCCCCAGAAGGCGGTGGGAAAATCGACGGTGTCGAGCAGGCAGAGCGCCACCCGCTCCTCCATCGCCACACCTTCGGCGCGCAGCAGGCCGGCGAAGCGGCCGACCCGCGCGGCCAGGTCGCCGTAGCTGTAGGAGCCGGCGTCGTCGATGACCGCGGGCTTGTCCGCCCTGCCCTCGTCCAGGTGCCGGCGGATGAAATGCGCCGCGGCGTTGAAGACGTGCGTCTGGCTGGCCGGCACCACGGCGGCGCTCGCTGAAGACCCGTTCACCGTTTCCTCCCAAAACCTTGTGTCGGTCCCCGTTCACCGGGTGAATTCGATCTTTCCGCCGGGCAGCAGGTACAGCACGTAGGCCGCCCCGTCCGTCACCGTCGGCTTGTGGGCGCTGTCCGGCCCATACACCTTCCACCCGCGCGGCGTGCCGTCGAAGCGGGCACCGTCGGTGATGGGCATGACCATGTCGATCTCGCCGTCCGGGTGGCGGTGGTGCGGCCCGACGACGTCGTCCATGCGCACCACGTCGACGCTGAAGCCGCCCAGGTCCGGATCCGGCGGCAGAACGCGGCCGAAGCGGATGCCGCCGTGCTCGCGCTCGCACATCCAGCCCTCGTCCGCGCCCCGGCGGCACATGGCTTCGATGTCGCGGAACAGCGGGCCGTCGGGCGGCACGGCCGTGTTGAGGAAGGTTTCGAGATCCTGATCCAGCGGCCGGCCCGCGATGCGGTCGGTCACGCCGCGCACGAGCGTCCTGAGCGCGTCCTTGGACATTCCCCCCTCCGGCTGTGTTTTGTGTGAGGCACTATATCGCGTCACGCGAGCAGGAGGAAGCAATATAATGCACTTTACCGCCGAAGGGGCGCCGATCGGCCGTTTGCCCGAGTGGAACAGTGCATTATAGTGCAGTGCGGCGTGAGGCCCTGCGACACGCCCGCGCGCCGTCCGCCTTGCATTTCAGCCCTTCCGGCCGGAACGGGACATGCTAAATAGTTCCGGTAGCCCGAACCTGGGGAAACTGCCATGCCGAAGCGCCGATCCGGTGCCGACTCCGAGGCCGACGGTCACGACGCGGCCACGCAAGCCAAGCTGGCCGAACTCGCCCACCGCCTGGGCGAGAGCGTGCGGCGCCTGCGCGCGCGCAGGGGCATGTCGCGCAAGGTGCTCTCGCAGCTGTCCGGCGTGTCGGAACGCTATCTGGCGCAGCTGGAGACGGGGCAGGCAAACGTCAGCTTCAACGTGCTGTGGAGTCTGGCGCAGACCATGGACACCAGCGTCACCAGCCTGCTGGAGGAGCGGCCGGACGAGAACCCCGACCTGACGCTGGCCAAACGCCTGCTGGAGTCCCTGTCGCCGGAGGAGCAGTCGGCGGCCTACCAGCTGCTGCGCCTGCGCTATGGCGGGCAGCGGGCGCCGTCGGGGCGGGTGGCGCTGATCGGGCTGCGCGGGGCCGGCAAGACGACGCTGGGCCGCCTGCTGGCGCGGCACTACCACGTGCCGTTCATCCGCCTGACCACGCTGGTCGAGCAGACCGCCGGCATGGACATGCCGGAGATCTTCATCGCCATGGGCCAGAAGGGTTACCGCCGGCTGGAGCTGAACGCGCTGCAGACCGCCATCGCCCAGCACCCGCGCGCGGTGATCGAGACCGGCGGCAGCATCGTGTCGGAGCCGGAGACCTTCGACCTGCTGCTGTCGTCCTGCTTCACCGTCTGGCTGCGCGCCAGCCCGCAGGAGCACATGCAGCGCGTCATGGAGCAGGGCGACACGCGGCCGATCGAGGGCCACATGCAGCGCGCCATGGACGACCTGCAGGCGATCCTGGATTCCCGCAGCACCTTCTACCGCCGCGCCGACGCGGTGCTGGACACGTCGGGCCGCGGCATCGAGGACTGCATGGAGGAACTGGCCGCCCTGTGCGCGGGGTGCTTCGCGCAGCCGCTGCCGGTGGCGGCGTCAGGGCGGTGAAGACGTTTGCCCCCACCCTAACCCTCCCCCGCTCTCAGCGGGTCCAAAGGACCCGCCTGCCGCGTCAGCCGGATCGAAGATCCGGCGAGAGCTTCGCAGGGGAGGGAACTCCGCCGCCAGCCGACAAACCCTCCCCTGCGCAGCGGGGGAGGGTGGCGCCGAAGGCGCCGGGTGGGGGCAAAGCGCCTCACAACCCGATGTGCGTCCGCAATATCCCCGGATCGGCCTTCAGCCCGGCCGACGGGCCGTCGTAGACCACGCGCCCCTTCACCATAATTGCCGCGCGGTCGGTGAGGTCCAGCAGGACGTCGACGTTCTTGTCGACGATCACCGTGGCGATGCCGGTCGCCTTGATCTCGCGGATAACCTGCCAGATGGAACGGCGGATCAGCGGGGCCAGACCCTCCGTCGCCTCGTCCAGCACCAGGAGATCCGGGTTGGTCATCAGCGCGCGGCCGATGGACAGCATCTGCTGCTCGCCGCCGGACAGGTGCGTGGCCGTGCTGTCGATGCGCTCGGCCAGGCGCGGGAAGCAGTGCAGGACGCGCTCGAAGTCCCAGTCGGCGCGGCCGTTGGGGCCCTTGCGCGCGGCCATGACGAGGTGCTCGCGCACCGACAGGTTGGCGAAGATGCCGCGCCCCTCCGGCACGTAGCCGATGCCGCGCCGGACGATGGCGGGGGTGGCGGCCGACGTCACGTCGGCGCCGAACACCTCCACCCTGCCCCGTTTCGGCCGGACGAGGCCGAGGATGGAGCGCAGCGTCGTCGTCTTGCCCATGCCGTTGCGGCCCATCAGCGCCACCGTCTCCCCCGCGTGGACGCGGAAGTCGACGCCGTGCAGGACCTGGCTGGGGCCGTAGAAGGTGTGCAGGCCGGTGGCCGCGAGGATCGGCTGGCTCATCAGTAACTCTCCTCCCCGTCGCCCAGGTAGGCTTCCTGCACCTCGCGGCTGGTGCGCACCTCCTGCGTCGGGCCGGACGCGATGACCCGGCCGTTCACCATCACCGTCAGCGTGTGGGCGATGCTGAACACCGCGTCCATGTCGTGCTCCACCAGCAGGAGCGGGTAACGGCGGCGCAGGTCCAGCAGCAGTTCGACCACGCGTTCGGACTCCTCCCGCCCCATGCCGGCCATCGGCTCGTCCAGCGCCAGCACCTGCGGCCCGGTGGCGAGCACCATGGCGATCTCCAGCTGCCGCTGCTCGCCGTAGCTCATGGCCGACGCCACGGTGTGGGCGCGGTGCGCGAGGCCGGCCGTTTCCAGCGCCTCCTCCACGTGGCGGCGGGTGTCGGCGCGGGACGCGGCCGGGCGGAAGAAGCGCATGGAGTGCGGCAGCCGCGCCTGGGCGGCCAGCCAGCAGTTCTCGAAACAGGTCAGGCGCGTGTAGATGTTGGTCTTCTGAAAGCTGCGGCCGATGCCCAGCCGCGCCACCTTGTGCGGCGCCAGCCCGGCGATGTTGCGCCCGCGGAACAGGATCTGCCCGGCCGACGGCGCGATCTGCCCGGTCAGCAGGTTGATGAGCGAGCTTTTGCCCGCACCGTTCGGGCCGATCACCGCGTGCGCCTCGCCCGCGTTCAGGCTGAGGTTCACCTGGTTGACGGCGATCAGGCCGCCGTAGGCCTTGGACAGGCCCCTTGTTTCAAGGATTGGCGTTTCCAGGACGGGCGTGCTCATGGATCGACCTCCCGCGGGATGGCGTCGGGGCGGGGGGCGCGCGGCAGCAGGCGGCCCAGGCCGCGCAGCTGGTCCGGCAGGCCGGCCAGCCCGCGCGGCATCGCCAGCACCATCAGGATGATCAGCACGCCGAAGGGCAGCAGCCAGTGGCTGGTCACGTGCTCCAGCCCGTGGCGCAGCACCTCCACCGCGAAGGCGCCGAAGACCGGGCCGATCAGCGTGCCCATGCCGCCCAGGATGACGGTGACCAGCACCGTGCCCGACGCGTGCCAGCCCAGCATCGCCGGGTTGACGAAGCCGTACTGCGAGGCGCCCAGCACCCCCGCCAGCCCGGCCAGCATGCCGGCGATCACGAACGCCACCAACTTGTAGGCGTAGACGTCGTAGCCCAGGCTGCGCGTGCGCCCCTCGTTCACGCCGATGCCGCGGATCACCTTGCCGAAGGGGGCCGCCAGCAGCACGCGCAGCAGCGCGTAGGAGGCGACCAGCGCCGCCAGGGCCGCGTAGTAGAACTGCACCTTGCTCTCGAAATCGACGAGCTTGGCGCCGCCCAGCTCCAGCACCGGGCGGACGTAGAGGTAGACGCCGTCGGAGCCGCCCGCGACCTTGGAATCGTTGAAGAAGTAGAAGAGCATCTGGCCGACCGCCAGCGTGACCATGATGAAGTAGATGCCCCCCGTGCGCAGCACCAGGGCGCCGATGGCCAGCGCCACCACGCCGGTGCCGGCCACCGCCAGCGGCACGGAGGTGAGCAGCGACGGCGCCTCGTACTCCGGCGTCAGCAGCACCAGAAGGTAGGCGCCCAGGCCGTAGAAGGCGGCGTGCCCCAGGCTGACCAGCCCGACGATGCCGACCAGCAGGTCCAGGCTCATGGCCAGCAGGCCGGCGATCATCACGGTGGTGAGCTGCTGGAGGACGAACTCGTGCCGGGTGCCCGGCATCAGCCCCTCGGCCAGCGGGAAGCCGGCCAGCGCCGCCAGGAGCAGCAGCAGGCCGGCCGCGCGCAGCGACGGGCGGGACGATGAACGCATGGAAACTCCCTTCTCGCGCTCAGGCTCGTTTCGCACTCAGGCGCGGGCGAACAGGCCCTGCGGGCGCCACAGCAGCACGCCGGCCATGACGGCGTAGACCAGCAGGCTGGCGAAGTCCGGCAGCAGCACGCGGCCGAAGGTGTCGGCCAGCCCGATCAGCAGCGCCCCCAGCAGCGCGCCCTTGACCGAGCCGATGCCACCGATCACCACCACGACGAAGCTGATGACGATCACCTGATCCCCCATCCCCGGATAGACGGAGGAGAGCGGCGCCACGATGGCCCCGGCGAAGCCGGACATGGCCGCCCCGGCGGCGAAGACGACGGCGCACAGCATCTTGATGTCGATGCCCAGCGCCGCGACCATCTCGCGGTTGCTGGCGCCGGCGCGGATCCACATGCCGAAGCGCGTCTTCTGGATGACCAGGAACAGCGCCGCCGCCAGCGCCGCGCACAGCACCGCCAGCAGGATGCGGTAGGCCGGGAACGACAACGTGTCCGTAAGCGGGATGGAGGCGTCGACCGCCGCCGGGACCGCCACGCCGTGCACGTCGTTGCCCCAGGCGATGCGCTGAAGCTCGTTCAGGACCAGGATCAGGCCGTAGGTCAGCAGAACCTGGTCCAGGTGGTTGCGCTCGTACAAATGGACCAGCAGCAGCCGCTCGATCAGGTAGCCCAGCGCCGCCACCGCGGCGATGGCCACCGGGACGGCCACCAGCAGGCTGCCCGACCACGCCGCCGCCCACCAGGCGACGTAGGCGCCCATCATGTAGAAGGCGCCGTGGGCGAGGTTTATGATGCCCATGATGCCGAAGATCAGCGTCAAGCCGCTGGCGATCAGGAAAAGCAGAAGCCCGTACTGGATGCCGTTGAACATCTGGACGAGCAGAAAGCTGGCGTCCACCGCTCCGCCTCCGCTGTGGTTCGGGGGTGCCGGACGTTGGGTTTTCGCTGCGCTCAACCCAACCTACAGGGACGTTCCACGTAGGTTGGGTTGAGGCCAAAGCCGAAAACCCAACGCCGCTCAGGCCGGCATCTTGCAGCCGCGCGCCGGGTCGGCCAGCTTCGGCGCCGCCACGCCGATGACCACGTTCTGCCCGCCGCGCACCTGCCGCAGGTAGATGTCCTGCACCGGGTTGTGCGAGGGGGAGAAGGTCAGGGATCCGCGCGGCGAGTCGATGGTCGCCTTCTCCATGGCCGCGTAGAGCGCCGCCTTGGCGCCGGTGTCGCCCTTCACCGCGTTGAAGCCGGCAATCAGCATCAGCCCGGCGTCGTAGCCCTGCACGCCGTAGATGTCCGCCTCCTTGCCGAAAGCCTTTTTATAGGCTTCGCGGAAGCTCTTGTTGGCGGGGATGTCGAGGGTGTCGGCGTAGTGCAGCGTGGTCAGCAGCCCCTCGGCCGCCGCACCCTGCGCCTCCAAGGTGCCTTCGGTGAGGAAGCCGGAACCCAGCAGCGGGATCTGGTCCTTCAGGCCGGCCGCGGCGTAGTCCTTGACGAACTTCACCGCCCCGCCGCCGGCGAAGAAGGTGAAGACGGCGTCGGGCTTCAGCGCCGCGATCTCGGCCAGGTTGGCCTGGAACTCGACGTTGGGGAACGGCACCGTGATCTCCTTGACCACCTTGCCGCCCAGCGCCTCGAACCCCTCCTTGAAGCCGGCGATGGCCTCCTCGCCCGCCCCGTACTTCCAGGTGATGGAGACGATTTTCCGGTAGCCCTTGTCGTACGCGACCTTGCCCATGGGGAAAGCCGGCTGCCAGTTGGTGAAGGAGGTGCGGAAGATGTTGGGCGCGCACATCGGCCCGGTCGCCGGGCCGGCGCCCGCGTTGGGGATGACCAGCAGCGTGCCGGTCTCGCGCGCCACCTTGACCATGCCCATGGCGACACCGGAGTGCACCGTGCCGAACAGCACGTCGACGGTGTCGCTCTTGATCAGCCGGGTGGCGTTGGCGGGGGCGCGGGACGGTTCCGCCTCGTCGTCCAGGGTGACGATCTCCACCTCGCGCCCGCCCAGCCGGTTGCCGTGCATCTCCAGCGCCAGCTTCAGACCGTTGACGCCGGCCTCGCCCAGGGCGGCGTAGGTGCCGGTGAAGGGCATCATGGCGCCGATGCGGATCTTGGCGGTGTTGCCGAAGGCGATCCGGCCGGGCAGTCCGCCGACGGCGGCGACTCCGGCCAGGGCGCCGGCGGCACCGCCGGCCTGCAACAGGGTACGTCGGCTGATCAGCATGGGGCGCTCCTCCTCCTTGTTCCGCCTGCGTTGTCCGGCTGGATTTTTTGCTTGGCTGATATGCATTATAATGCAGGCTTCTGGGCGCAACAAGCGGCAAATTCGGCTTGCTCGCATTATAGTGCAGGGAGCGGTGGTCTGATGCCCAACGCCGGGCCGTTCAGGATGCTCTTTCCTGAATGCACCGCAGCATGCATTATATGGCACATGATCGCGGGCCACACGAACAGTCAGTCCGCCAATGCATCTGGAGAACACGACGGTGACCATGAGCAGCAGCAGCCCGATCCGCTATCTGGTGCCCGAGCCCCCGGCCTTCGGCGAACCGGTCGAGGTGGCGCCGGGCGTGCTGTGGCTGCGGCTGCCGCTCCCCTACGCGCTGGACCACATCAACCTCTACCTGTTCGAGGAGGCGGACGGCTGGACGCTGTTCGACACCGGCATCGGCGACGACGTCAGCAAGGCGCTGTGGGAGGAGGTGCTGGCCACCCGCCTGGGCGGCCGGCCGATCGTGCGGGTCGTGGTCAGCCACTACCACCCCGACCACGTCGGGCTGGCCGGCTGGCTGCACGAGCGGTTCGGCATGCCGCTGCACATGGCGCAGGCCGAGTACCTGTTCAGCAAGGTCCAGCAGCAGCCGCGCGACGAGGCGTCGTACGCCGCCTACGCGGCGTTCTACCGGCAGTGCGGCCTGAGCGACGAAGCGGTGGAGCAGGTGCTGGGCCGCGGCCTCGGCTACCTCAGCCGCATTACCGGGCTGCCGCCCGCGTTCGAGCGGCTGATGGCCGGCGACACGCTGCGCATGGGCGGGCGCGACTGGCGGGTGCTGACCGGCGGCGGCCATTCGCCGGAGCAGGTGATGCTGTACTGCGAGCGCGACCGCCTGTTCCTGTCGGCCGACCAGGTGCTGGCGCACATCACGCCGAACGTCAGCGTCTTCACCATGCAGCCGAACGCCGACCCTCTGGCGCTGTTCCTGCGCTCGCTGGCCGAGCTGCGCGCCGAGGTGGACGCCGACGTGCTGGTCCTGCCCTCGCACCGGCTGCCCTTCCGCGGCCTGCACGCCCGCGTGGCGCAGTTGGAGGAACACCACGCCCACCGCTGCGACCTGATCCTGGAGGCCTGCGCGGCGGAGGCGCAAAGCTGCAAGGACCTCATCCCCGTCCTGTTCCACCGCGCGCTCGACCCGCACCAGCTCAGCTTCGCGGTGGGCGAGGCGCTGGCCCACATCAACCATCTGGTGGCCAAGGGCACGCTGACGCCGGAGCGCGGCGCGGACGGCGTGCTGCGCTACTCAGGGCGGCAACGGTGACACGCCGATCACCCACCTGTGCAGGAACAGGATAACGGCGTAGACGACCAGCACCACCACCGGCAGCCGCCAGCGGAACTCGCCGGGCACGAAGCGCTGACGGCCGGCGAGGATGGCCGCGAAGGGCACGTTGGAGGTGACGGCGGCGTAGCGCGCCCAGGCATCGGGCCGGCGCCGCGCCAGCTTGGCGTCGATCAGGACGGAGCCGGCCAGCGCCAGCACCGCCATGGTGCCGAACAGCAGCACCGACGCGGCGTCGCCGTTCGGCACGAGGTGCGCCAGCGCCCACAGCGCGATGCCCCACAGGAACGGGTTGCGCGTCACCCGCAGGATGCCGCGCGCCGGATCGGCGCTTTCCAGCAGCGCGTCGCGGCCGACGGCGGTGGGGTTGGGCGTCGATTCGCCCGCGATGATCAGCAGCAGCGCCACCGGCATGGCCAGCAGCGGGACCCAGGGCTGCCAGGGCTCATAGCTCCACACCGGCACGGTGGGCGCGGTGGCGTAGGCCCAGACCAGCCAGACGAAGGCCAGCGCGGCGATCAGCGCGTAGAGGCCGCGGTAGCGATTCTCGCCCAGCCGCGCCACCAGCGCCGCGCGCAGCGGCGTGCTGGAAATGCCGAAATGCGTGAGCAGCAGGAACGCGCCCGCCGCCGCCAGACCGCCGAGCGTGCCGGTCATCGGTGCCCCTCCCCGTTCAACCGGGAGAAGAGCTTAGGCTGGGCAACGGGATCCGCAAGCCCCTCCCCCGGTCGAAACCGGCGGAGGGGCTGGCCGTCACATCAGAACTCGCCGCTGCTGCACAGCGCCCACGCACCACTCTGCAGGCCGAAGAACTGCGCGGCGATCTTGCCGCCGGCACCCTTCTCCATGACGACGCGGAAGCGGTCGCCGGTGCACTGGCCGGCCGGCTGCGTCTTGTAGGGAAGCGCCACGTGCTTGGACTTCAGGCAGGCGTCCGACACCTTGGCCTTGCCGACGGTGTCGACCTTGTTGCCCTTCAGCACCATAAAGTAGTGCTTGGCGGCACCGCCGGCCACGTCGGCCTTGATCTCGATCCGGCCGGAGCGGGTCGGCTTCATGCCGGCGTCCTGCACGCCGTCGGGCGCGCCCGGCGGGATCGTGCGGAAGGAGACCTGCTGGCACGCCGCTGGCTCCTTCGCGGCGGCCGGGGTCGGCGCCACCGCCAGCACAGCCCCGGCGGCCAGAAGCGCCACGGCCAAGGCACCCGAAACGCGGGAACCCGTCATCGTCGATTCTCCCCAATTCCTGTCTTAGGACGTCCGGCCAGGGGGCCGGCCCCGCGCCAGTATTCCGCAGCGCCGGCCCAAGGCAACCGACAATGTGCCGGTGCCCGTGACATTTTCCACGGAGGGCCGCCTAACGGGTGGCGGCGACCGCCATGCAGGTCTGCTGCATCAGCGCCACCTCGCGCTCCACGCCGTTCTCGACCACGGAGACCTCGACCGCGCAGACGGTGAGCGTGCGCCCGGACTTCTGCACGCGGCCGCGGGCGATCATCGCCTCCCCCTTGGCCGGAGCCATCAGGTTGATCTTGAACTCCACCGCCAGCACTTCCGACCCGGCCGGCATCAGCGTGTAGGCGGCGTAGCCGCCGGCGTTGTCCGCCAGCGTGGCGACGACGCCAGCGTGGAAATAGCCGTGCTGCTGCGTCAACTCCGGGTGAAAGGGCATCCGCATCTCGCAGAAGCCGGGCTCCACCCGCGCCAGCGCGATGCCGAACGCACGCGCGATCGGCTGGCGCTCGAAGCTGGCGAGACAGCGGGCCTGCCAATCCGGGTCGCGGGGCTCGTACCGGGACATGCGTCCGTCCATGCTGCGTTGCGGCGATTCTTGTGCGACGCAGCATGGCGGTTCTTCACGATCCGATCAAGCCGCGTTGCGGGCTGCTGGCTTCGGCGTAGCGCTTCATGGGGATGCGTCCGGCCAGCCGGGCGCCGTGGCCGGCCTCCACCGCCGCCCGCATCGCCGCCGCCATGCGCACGGGATCGCGCGCCTTCGACACCGCCGTGTTGAGCAGCACCGCCGAGCAGCCGAGTTCCATCGCCAGCGCGGCGTCGGACGCCGTGCCGATGCCGGCGTCCAGCACCACGGGAACACTGCTGCGGGCGCAGATCACCTCGATCGCGTGCGGGTTGCGGATGCCCAGGCCCGAACCGATGGGCGAGCCCAGCGGCATCACCGCCGCCGCCCCCGCATCGGCCAGCTTGCGGCAGGTGACCGGGTCGTCGTTGCAGTAGGGCAGCACGGTGAAGCCGTCCGCCACCAGCGCGCGCGTCGCCGCCAGCAGTTCCTCCACGTCGGGGTAGAGCTGTTCGGCGTCGCCGATGACCTCCAGCTTGATCCACTCGGTGCCCAGCGCCTCGCGCGCCAGCTGGGCGGTCAGCACCGCCTCCCTCGCGGTGAGGCAGCCGGCGGTGTTGGGCAGCAGGTGCACGCGGCCGGCCAGCAGGTCGACGAGGCTTTCCTCGGGTGCCGCGAGGTCGATGCGGCGAATCGCCAGCGTGGCGATCTCCGCCCCGCTGGCCTTCAGCGCGTCGAGCATGACTTGCTGGTTGGGATAGCCGGCCGTGCCAAGGAACAGCCTTGAGGCAAAGGTGCGCCCAGCGATTGTGAGGGTGTCGGTCATGATATCGACCTCTTCGGAGAAGAGAAAAAAGAGAGTTTTTACACGGATGGACACGGATGACGTCGGATGAACACGGATGGTTTTTTCGGCCGGACGACATCCGTGTCCATCCGTGGAAGATCCGTGTTCATCCGTGTCTCAAAATCCTCCTCTATCCGCCTTGCAGCGGGCAGACGATTTCCAAGGTGTCGCCGGGCTCCAGCGCCGTGGTGTCCCAGGCGCGCCTCGGCACGACGGTGCCGTTGCGGGCGACGGCGACGCCGCGCGCATCATGGGCGATGCCGTGGCCGGCCAGCAGTTCGGCCATCAGTTCGGCCAGGGTGCGGACGGTCAGCGGCGCCTCGGCGCCGTTTACGCGGATGGTGGGCATGCGTCCCCTCCCCGGCTCAGGCGGCGAAACGCTGGATGTCGTAGGGGCGGATGACCGCGTCGGCCTCGCCGGACAGGATCAGGCCGGCGACCGCGTCGGCCGTGACGGGGGCGAGCAGGATGCCGTTGCGGTGGTGGCCGGTGGCGTAGACAAGGCCGTCCACGACGCCATGCCCGAGGATCGGCGCGTCGTCGCGGCTGCCGGGGCGGAAGCCGGTCCAGGTCTCGACGATCGGCAGTTCGGCCGCCGACGGCAGGGCGCGCCATACGCCTTCCAGCAGCGACAGCACGCCGCCGGCCGTGAGCGAATCGTCGAACCCCTTCTCCTCCGTCGTGGCGCCGACGATCAGCGTGCCGTCGCGGCGCGGCACCAGATAGGCGCCGGTCGTCCACACCACGTGGTTCAGCAGCGGGGCGGCGGGGTCCATGCGCAGGGACAGCATCTGCCCCTTGATCGGCCGCACCGGCGGCAGGGCTTCCTTCGGCAGCCCGGCGATGCCGCGCGACCACGCGCCGGCCGCCAGCACCACGACGTCCGCCGGGATGGTGGTGTCGCCGACCGCAAGGCCGGCGGCGCGGCCGCCCTCCACCAGCACGCGGGTGACCGGCGTGTGCTCGTGCACCTCGGCGCCCGCGTTGTGGGCGGCAGCCAGCAGGGCGGCGGAAAGCTTGCGGTTGTCCACCTGATGGTCGACGGCGCTGTACAGCGCGGCCGGCACGCCGGGGTGCAGGAAGGGCTCGCGCCGCCGCGCCTCGGCGCCGTCCAGCCAGTCGATGGGCAGGCCCAGGCCGCGGTGGAAATCGTGCAGGAAGCGCAGGCGCGCCGCGTCGTCGGCGTTCAGCGCGGCGAACAGCGTGCCTTCCGTGCGCAGGTCCACGTCGATGCCGGTGGCCTGAAGCAGTTCGGCGGCGAAGGCCGGCCACCGGTCCTGGCTGGCGCGGGTGAGGCCGAGCAGCCGCTCCTCCCCCGGTTCGGTCTCCATGCAGGCGGCCAGCATGCCGGCGGCGGCGCGGCTGGCCCCGGCCCCGGCGGCGCCGCGGTCAAAGACCTGCACGGGGCAGCCGGCGGCGGCCAGCCGCCACGCGATGCCCAGGCCGATGACGCCGGCGCCGATGACGGCGACCCTTGGAGCGACACGGGGCTTGGCGGACGGAATACGGACGGATTTCGGGCGCGGTTCGGCCATGCGCGGCTCCCTTCGCTGGCATTATCCAGACAGGTTCGTTGGGTGTGATCTCAGCCGCACGCCATGCGTGCAGCACCCCAGCCATGCCACCGGTCTACCGGTGCATGGCCGCGCGCGCAAGCCGTTTCTTCACGAATGATACGGACGGCGCCTGAAGGCTTCGCCCGTATCACCCTCTCGCCCCTTGCTGTGCAAGGGGCCGCCGGTATGACTTTACAGGAGAATGGCGGCCGCCAGCCCGAGGAAGGCGAAGAAGCCCACCACGTCGGTCACCGTGGTGAGGAACACCGAACTGGCCACCGCCGGGTCGATGTCCAGCCGGTCGAGCCCCAGCGGGATCAGCACGCCGAACAGGCCGGCGACGAACAGGTTGATGACCATGGCGCTGGCGATGACCGCGCCGATCATCGGCCCGAACCACACCCAGGCGATGAGCCCGACCAGAACGGCGAAGACCCCGCCGTTGATCAGGCCGACCGCCACCTCCTTCCCCACCACGCGCCACGCGTTGGCGGCCGACAGCTCGCGCGTCGCCAGCGCACGCACAGCTACGGTCAGCGTCTGCGTGCCGGCGTTGCCGCCCATGGAGGCGACGATGGGCATCAGCACGGCCAGCGCCACGATCTGCTCGATCGTCGCCTCGAACAGCGAGATGACGCCGGCCGCGATGAAGGCGGTGACGAGGTTCACCACCAGCCAGCCGACGCGCGCCTTGGCGATGTCCAGCGTGGCGGAGTAGACGCCGGTGTCGCCCGCACCGCCCAGCTTCAGGATGTCGTCCGACGCCTCCTCGTCGATGACGTGCACCACGTCGTCCACGGTGATGACGCCGATCAGCCGCCCGGCCGGGTCCACCACCGGGGCGGAGACCAGCGCGTACTGGCGGAAGAGGTTCGCCACCTCCTCCTGGTCCATGGTGCCGGGGATGGTGTGCAGGTCGTCGGTGACGAGGTCGGCGATGCGCACGGAGCGCTTCTGCCGCATGACGCGCGACAGCCGCACCGCCCCCACCACCCGGTGCATGGGATCGACGACGAACAGGTCGTAGAAATCCTCCGGCAGGTCGTCGCCGGCGGCGCGCAGGTAGTCGAGCGTGCGGCCCACCGTCCAGAACTGCGGCACGGCGACGAGGTCGCGCTGCATCAGGCGGCCGGCGGTGTACTCCTCGTACGCCAGGTTCTCCTGGACCAGCGCGCGGTCCTCTTCCGGCAGGTTGGCCAGGATCTCGGCGCGGGTTTCCTCGTCCAGGTCCTCAATGACGTCGACGGCGTCGTCGGTGTCCAGCTCGGCCACCGCGGCGGCCAGTTCCTTCGGCTCGAAGAGGTCGACCACCTCCTCGCGCAGGTCGGCGTTCAGGTAGGACAGGACCTCGGCGTCGAAGCCCGGGCGCAGCACCTCGATGAGGTCGGCGCGCACGTCGGGGTCGATCTGCTCGATCAGGTCGGCGACGTCGGCGGCGTGGAAATCCTCCAGCTCGGCGCGGACGGCGCCGGTGCGGCCGACGCGCAGCTGCTGGGCGATTTCCTCGACGAACTCGGGCTCGACGCCGTAGGGCCGCTCCTCCTCGTCCTCGCGGAACTGGGACGGGCGCTCCTCCTCGGGAGGCGGGGCGGCGGGGAGCGGACCAGCGGAAAGCGGGCCAGCGGAGGGCGGGGCGTGCGGATCGTTCTGATCGGACGCGTGCATCGCTTCCCCCATGGCCGGAGCGCGTACGCCTGCCGTACGCACGGCACGAGATAGAGGGCCGCGCACGCGATGTCCAGCGTTCGGGCACCACCGCTGGACAGAGCGCGCGGAAGCGTGTTTCCTGGGACCGCGAAGCGACACCGGGAACCGGCAATGGAGTACGCCTTCACCGACGTCGACGGCACGGAAGGCATCCTGCTGTCGGGTCGATTCACCTACGACGACGCCCAGAAGTTCCACGCCATGGTGGACGAGTGGGATTTCGCCGCGCGCCCGGACGTGGCGCTGGACCTGCGCTACCTGACGTTCCTCGATTCGACGGCGATCGGCATGCTGTTCATCCTGGCCAACCGCTGCCGCGACGCCAAGGGCAACGTCACCATCGTGAACGCCCAGCCCTACATCGTGCAGACCATGCGGCGGGTGTCGCTGGACCAGTACGTGTTCATCCGCTGACCGAACCCCAGAACACGAAAAAGCCCGCGTGGTCCGGAGACCCGCGGGCTTTTTTCGTCACTCCCCGCCGGATGGCCCGGAGGGGAGATGGTGCGGTCGAGAAGACTCGAACTTCCACGGCATTTCTGCCACAGCGACCTCAACGCTGCGCGTCTACCAATTCCGCCACGACCGCATCCCTGGTAGATCCGATGCTTGCACCGGAGTGGGCGGGGGAATACCAGATCCCGAGCGGGGCATCAAGCCTCGCAATCGACAATTCGGAAAGAAAGTGCGTCCCCACCCATGACGGACACCGGAACCATCCTGCGCCACGGCATCGAATGGCGGATCAGCGAGGCCCCCGTCCCCTACCCCGAGGCGGTGGCGGCCATGGAGGAACGGGTCGAGGCGATCCGCGCCGGCACCGCGCCGGAGCTGGTGTGGCTGCTGGAGCACCCGCCGCTCTACACCGCCGGCACCAGTGCCCGCGACGAGGACCTGCTGGAGCCTGACCGCTTCCCCGTCTACCGCACCGGGCGCGGCGGCCAGTTCACCTACCACGGGCCGGGGCAGCGCGTGGGCTATGTCATGCTGGACCTGAAGAAGCGCGGCGCCGACGTGCGCGCCTTCGTCCGCGACCTGGAGGAATGGCTGATCCGCACGCTGGCGGCCTTCAACATCAAGGGCGAGCGGCGCGAGGGGCGCGTCGGCATCTGGGTGGACAAGGCCCCCTACGGCGGGCTGAAGGGCCAGGAGGACAAGATCGCCGCACTGGGCGTGCGCGTGCGCCGCTGGGTGACCTTCCACGGCGTGGCGCTGAACGTGGAGCCGGACCTCAGCCACTTCGGCGGCATCGTGCCGTGCGGCATCTCCCAGTACGGGGTGACGTCCATGGTGGCGCTGGGCCATCTGGTGACCATGGAGGACGTCGATTCGGCCCTGATCGCCGCCTGGGAAGAGGTGTTCGGGGAGGGGGCGCAAGGCGGTTGACGTTGGGTTTTCGGCTTTGGCCTCAACCCAACCTACGGTGCCGTCGTAGGTTGGGTTGAGCGCAGCGAAAACCCAACGTTCCGATCTACCGCCGCGCGCCGGCCGGGTTCACCTCGGCGCCGGCGGCGCGCAGGGCGTTGACGTCCTGGTTGTCCATGGCGACGACGACGCAGCCGGTGCTGTCGCCATTGCGGAACAGGTAGATCATCTTCTTGTCGGCCAGCTTGTCCTCGTCCACCAGGTTCAGGCCGTGGCCGAACGCCACGCCCAGCACGTCGGTCCGGAAGACGGCGCGGAAGCGCATGGGCACCTGCTGGCGGAAGCGGCGGGCGGCGCAGGCGTCGCTGAGCTTCTTCTCGATGCGGCCGGCCTTGCGCCAGTCCTCCTTGGAGCGGATCGTCACCCACTGCGGCGGCAGCGGGAACTGCACCACCGGCGGCGACAGCGGCAGGTCATAGCCGCCGGGCGGCAGCGGCGGCATGTGGCGGGGGTTCGTGCGCTCCACCTTGCTGATGGGGTCGTCGTTCGCCGCCGCCGGCCCGGCCAGCAGGGCGAGGACCACGGCGGTAAAGGCCGGCTTACGCAACGAGGTTCACGCCCTTGGCGGCCGGCTCGGCGGGGGTGCCGCCGAACGCCGCCTTGAACGCCCCCATCAGGTCCAGCGACAGGCCGAGCGGGCTGCCCTCCTTCGGCTTCTCCTTGGGTGTGCTCTGGGGCGTCAGGGTCGCCAGCCCTTCGAAGGCGGCGGCCGGGTCGTCGCTGGACATGACGTTGCCGAGCGCGCCCAGCACGCCCTCCAGCTCCTCGTCGGTGAAGCCGTCGGCCTTCACGGTCAGGCCGGTCTGGCGGACGTCCAGCGCCGCCGCCTCGCTCTCGCGGGTGTAGGCGGCGGCGTGGCCGTCGCTGGCGAAGGACGCCGATTCACGGCTGTGGCGCAGCGACAGCGACGCGCTGTCGAAGGAGATGGACAGCGATTTGTCGCCCTGCCGGATGGTCAGCTCGATGTTGCGCACCTCGACCGCGACGCTGGTGGTCTCGCGCTCCTCCGACGCGGCGGCGAGCAGGCGGGGCCGCGCCTCGGCCAGGGCCGCCTTGCGCTCATCCTCGCCGAAGCGGTCCTTGAAGCCCTTGACCGCCTTGCCCGCGTCCTCGTCGCCGAAGCCCAGCGCCTTCAGCGTGCGCTCCAGGTCGCGGCCCATGGCGTCCATGACCGAGTCCAGCTGCTTGCCGAACTCCTCGGTGAAGGCGGCCACGCCCTGCATCTGCGCCAGCGCCGCGTCGGCGTCATTGACGCCTTTCTTCGCCCCGTCGCTGGCCCCGTCGCCGAGGCCGCGCAGGCGTTGCGTGAGGTCCTGAAGGTTGGCGCTGAGCAGGAAGGCGGGGTCGGAGGTGTCCTTGGGGGCCGCCGGCCTGGGCTCGGCCGCGTCCTTGGCGCCGGCCTTGCCCTTGGCCTCGGCGGCCTTGGTGAAGGCGTTCGTCAGCATGCTCTTGATGGACGAGAGATCCGAGCCGATCACCGCCGCCTCCACAGGTTCCTGCCGGCGCTAGGTTAGCCGAAGTATGGTGAACGGAACCCTAATGCGGGGTGCGGCGGCCTGGCCGGGGAAGCCAATGCAACGGGATGCAACGGATTCGGGCAGGTGTTGCATTCGGCCATTCCCTCCATTTTCGGCCGTCGCGCGTGCGCGCAGGAGGCGGCCAGGATCAACCTCCAGCTTGCCGAGCGATAGGAATATTGTCAATCAAGTCGCCCCAATTCACGCCGTCGGGCGCTGGTGGAAGCCGCCGGGGCCGGGGTCCTCGGCCGGTTCGGTCAGGACGTCGCGCACCACGGCGGCCGGCGGACCCTCGCGGCAGGCGGCCAGCATGGTTTCCACGGCCGTGGCCGGGCCGGCGAACAGCGCCTCGACCGAGCCGTCGGCGCGGTTGCGCACCCAGCCGGAGAGGCCCAGGCCGGTCGCCGTCTCCACCGTCCAGCCACGGTACCACACGCCCTGCACCCGCCCCTGGATGCGCGCCAGCACCGCCTTGCGTTCACCCTGCGGCATTGCTTCCCCCTTCCTTTTCATTCCTGGTCGGCTGCGGCATCGGCCGACTCTTGCCCCCTCCCTAACCCTCCCCCGCCGAGGGCGGTGGAGGGGACTGCCGCCGCCCGCCATCAAACCCTCCACCTCGAAGAGGGGGAGGGTGGCGAGCGCAAGCGAGCCGGGTGGGGGCATGCGCGCCGAGGATCACCCCGCCCGCCCCCACCAGCCCATGACGTAGGCCGCGTGCACGGCCAAGGGTGCCCCCCACGCGACCAGGGGGAAGAGGAACCACGGGGTGTCCGGCGTGGTCAACGCGTTGATCGGCACCACGACGACCATCACCCCGAAGTACAGGAGAAGGTGGTTGAGGAAGCCGCGCAGCCGCCGGCGCTTGGCGGCATCCGCGTCCGTGACGTCCGGTTCAGCCATGGCCGTCCTTCATGCGCGCCGCCTCCTCGTCCAGGAGCGCCTTGCGCGACAGCTTGCCGATCATCGTCTTGGGCAGGGAATCGCGGAACTCCACGACCTTCGGCATCTCGATGGGGGAGAGCTTGTCCTTGAGGAAGGCGCACAGCTCGTCCTTGGTCAGCTCCTGCCCGTCGGCGACCTTGACGTAGGCCTTCACGGTCTGGCCGCGGTACTCGTCGGGCACGCCGGCCACCACGCATTCGGCCACGGCCGGGTGCAGGTAGATCGCTTCCTCCACGTTGCGGGGATAGACGTTGAAGCCGCTGCACAGGATCATGTCCTTGATGCGGTCGACGATGAAGACGTAGCCGTCCTCGTCCATGGTGCCGACGTCGCCGGTGTGCAGGCGGCCGTCGACCAGGGTCAGCGCCGTCTCGTGCGGCTTGTTCCAGTAGCCCTTCATCACCTGGGGCCCGCGGATGCACACCTCGCCCTTCTCGCCCACGGGCAGGACGCGGCGGGGTTCCTCCAGGCTGACGATCTCGATCACCGTGCCGGGCAGCGGCAGGCCGATGGAGCCCGGCTTGTTGACGCCGCGCAGCGGGTTGCCGGTGGCGACGGGGGAGGATTCGGACAGGCCGTACCCCTCCACCAGGACGCAGCCGGTGTTGCGCTCGAACGCCTCCTTCACCTCCACGGGCAGGGGTGCTCCGCCGGACAGGCAGAAGCGGATCGAGGACAGGTCGTACTTCGCCAGGTCCTTGTGGTGGTTGATCGCCGTGTAGATGGTGGGCACGGCGGGGAACAGCGTCGGCTTCTTCTCGTGGATGGTCTGCATGACCTGATCCAGGTCGAAGCGCGGCAGCATGACGATCTCGGCGCCGAACTTGATGCTGAGGTTCATCACCACGGTCATGGCGAAGACATGGAAGAAGGGCAGCACGCCCAGCATGCGCTCCTCCCCCGGCCGGGCGCCGACGAACCACGCCGTGCACTGCACCGCGTTGGCGTAGAGGTTGGCGTGCGTCAGCATCGCCCCCTTGGGCACGCCGGTGGTGCCGCCGGTGTATTGCAGCACCGCCACGTCCGCGCGCGGGTCGATCGCCACCGGCGCCGGTTTGCCGTCGTTGGCCAGCAGGGTGCGGAACGGCACGTGGCGTCCGTCGTCGGGGATGGTTGCCAGCTCCTTGCGCTTGGCGATCGGGAACAGCCAGTTCTTGGGGAACGGCAGGATGTCCGCCATCTTGCAGACGACGATGCGCTTCAGCCCGGTCTGCGCCAGCATCGGCAGCAGCTTGCCGTGCAGCACGGCGAGGTCCAGCGTCACCATCGTCTCCACGCCGCTGTCGGCGATCTGGTGCAGGATCTCGCGCTCGGCGTAGAGGGGGTTGAAGTTCACCACCGTGCCGCCGGCCTTCAGCACGGCGAAGAAGGCGATCACGTAATAGGGCGTGTTGGGCAGGAACAGGCCGACGCGCGTCCCCTTGCCGATGCCCATCGCCTGGAAGCCCTTGGCGGCGCGGTCCACCTGGGCCGCCACCTCGCGGTAGGTCATCCGCTTGCCCAGGAAGTCCAGGCAGGGCCGGTCGGCGTGGGCGGCCGCCGAGTCGTCGAACAGCCTGTGTAGCGGTTCGACCGGGATGGGGGCGTGCCAGTCGACCTCGGGCGGATAGGCCCGCTCCCACGGGTGTGCGGGAAGCGTGGCGGCGGCGTCACTCATTCCTGTTCCTCCCTCGCTTGCAGCGCCCGTTGTCGGCCGGGCTTGTCGTGCGCAAACTCCCCCACAATTGAGCGGGCAGATGGGTAGCGCCGCAAGCGAAAACAAGGCGCGGAGCCGGCGTGCGGAGGGGTGCGCCGAAAGGTCCCGCATAAGCGGTTATTCCTTTGGTCGTGAAGGAAATATTACGCTGGTGCCCCTTGCCGGGGTGTGGCTAAAATCCCCGGCCTCGGGAAACGCCGGCCAGTACCGCGAGCCCGAAGTCACGACCAAGGATCAACTGCGCGCGGCGCTTCGATTGAAGGGTTCGGAGACTTGTCCCGGTTCAATCAGCACAACACCATGTCCTTCGACGATGGCGTCCAGACCAAAGCCCTGGTGAAGTGGTTCAACGTGACCAAGGGCTTCGGCTTCGTCGCTCCGACGGACGGCACGCCGGACGCCTTCCTCCACATCTCGGTCCTCAACCGCATCGGCCTGCAGGAACTGGGCGAGGGGGCCGAGATCCTGTGCCAGATCGTGCAGGGGCCGAAGGGACCGCAGGTGAACCGCATCGTCGAGGTGCTGGGCGGCGGAACCGCCCCGGCGCCGCGCGGCGGACGGGCCGGCGGTTTCGGCGGCGGCTATGGGGGTGGTACCCGCGACTCGGGGCCGTCGGTGGAGCTGTCGGGCACGGTGAAGTGGTTCAAGCCGGACAAGGGCTTCGGCTTCGTGGCCGCCGACGATTCGGACAAGGACGTGTTCGTGCACAAGAGCGTGCTGCGCCGCTGCAACCTGCACCAGCTCGAATCGGGCCAGCGCGTGCACATGAAGGTGCAGGAAGCCGCCAAGGGCCGCGAAGCCACCTGGATCACGCTGATCTGAGCCGAAAACCCACCTTCCGGACAAATGCGGCTCCGCCCACCGGTCATCTATGCTGTTCGGCATAGGGAGCGGTGCGGGCGGCGCATGCCCCATCGCGGTCACCCCAGCCCTCCCGGGGTGATTTCGTTAACACTTGGGGCGCTACGCTTTGTCGCAGGAGACGATGCAACCGCCGCGCGACGGCGCGGCCGACGAGGAGGGCCCGATGCGGAACGACGGCGCCGGCAACGTCCAGCGCAGCAGCGGCCCCGACCGGCGGCTCGCCACCGGCGACGGCGTGCGGTCCGACGGCAGCTATTACGACCCGGAGTTCAACGCCTACGTCGTGCCCGTCGTGCTGGGCCAGCACCGCATCTCGTCCCGCGCCGACGACATGCTGGTCACCACGCTGGGGTCCTGCGTCGCCGCCTGCATCCACGACCCCGTCGCCCACGTCGGCGGCATGAACCACTTCCTGCTGCCCGGCGCGCCGACCGACGGCGGGCTGGGCGTGGCGACGCGCTATGGCGGGGTGGCGATGGAGCGGCTGATCAACGACATCCTCGCCCGCGGCGGCCAGCGCGACCGGCTGGAGGTGAAGGTGTTCGGCGCGGCGCGGGTGATCGACACCAGCTTCGACGCCGGGGCGTCCAACGCCGCCTTCGTCCTGGATTACGTCAAGGCCGCCGGGCTGAAGCTGACCGGCCAGGACCTGGGCGGCGCGTCGGGCCGGCGCGTGCACTTCTTCCCCACCACCGGCAAGGCGTTCCGCCGCCTGGTGCGCCCGGAGACAGAGCGCGAGACGGTGTCGCAGGAGATGGATTGCCTGCGCGCGCTGAAACACGGCGTGCCGGAGCCGGTGGTGGACCTGTCCGAACGGCGGAGACGGAACGGGCGGTAGAGGTTCTATTGCCCCCTCCCTAACCCTCCCCCGCCGAGGGGGGTGGAGGGGACTGCCGCCGCCAGCCGACAAACCCTCCACCTCGAAGAGGGGGCGTGGAGCCGGTGCCGAAGGCAACGAGCGCCGAAGGCGATCGTAGGCGGAACGCGGTCGCCCGACTTGCGGGCGACCGTGGTGGCGAGCGTAAGCGAGCCGGGAGGGGGCAAGGCATTTTGCGCCGTCCGGCGCTCAGGCCACTTCGCAGGGTTTGGCTTCGGCCTTGAGGAAGGCGCCCAGGCGGTGGTCGTCCTGCTGCATGTGCACGACCAGCCACTTGCCGACGAAGTCGATGATGTCGACGCCGGCGTCCCCGTCGGGGGCGGCGTCGAGGAGCGCCACGAAGCTGTGGATCTGGCGCAGCAGCAGATCGTGCGCCTGCGCGTGCGAGGGCAGCTCGGCGTAATGGTGCCGGCGCATCAGCTGCTCCTCGTCGTCGAAGTGCTTGCAGACGTGGGCGATCAGCTCTTCCAGCGCGGCGCGCACCGCCGCCCGGTCGCCGCCGTGCTCCAGCGCGGCGAGGGTGCGGAACATGTCCACGAGTTCGATGTGCTGCCGGTCGATCTCCGGAATCCCGGTGGCCAGACTGTCGCTCCACCCGAACGGAACCGCTTGCCGCATCGCGCCCCACCCCCTGCCCTGCTGCATCGCGGCGGGATGATAGCAACAAATCAAATTGTGTTTTAGACAAAGTTTTTCCCCTCCCGGCGGTGGCCGGGAGGGGAAAGGTGCTTGTCACAGCGGAGGTGCGGCGCCTCAGTCCCGCTTGGCCTCAGTCGCGCTTGACGGTGTCGCTGCTGAGCGCCGCCTGCGCCGCCGCCAGACGGGCGATCGGCACGCGGTAGGGCGAGCAGGAGACGTAGTCGAGGCCGACCGATTCGCAAAACGAGATCGACGCCGGGTCGCCGCCGTGCTCGCCGCAGATGCCGACCTTCAGGTTCGGGCGGGTCTTGCGGCCGCGCTCGACGCCGATGGCGACCAGCTCGCCGACACCTTCCTGGTCCAGCGTGGCGAACGGGTCGTGCTCGAAGATCCCGGCGCGCTGGTAGTCGGGCAGGAAGCTGGCCGAGTCGTCGCGGCTGATGCCGTAGGTGGTCTGCGTCAGGTCGTTGGTGCCGAAGCTGAAGAACTCCGCCGTCTCGGCGATCTCACCGGCGCGGAGTGCGGCGCGCGGCAGCTCGATCATGGTGCCGACGTGGTACTCGAAGCTCTGGCCGGTCGTCCGCATGACCTGCTTGGCGGCGCCATCGACGACGCCCTTCAGGATGTCCAGCTCCTTGCGGGTGCCGATCAGCGGGATCATCACCTCCGGCGTCACGGTCTGCCCGGCCGCCTTCAGCTCCGCCACGGCGGTGAAGATGGCGCGCGCCTGCATCTCGTAGATCTCGGGGAAGGTGATGCCCAGGCGGCAACCGCGGTGGCCGAGCATGGGGTTCGCCTCGTGCAGCTGCACGACGCGCTGGTGCACGCGCAGCGGATCGGTGCCGGCGGCCTTGGCCACCTCCTCCATCTCCGCGTCGGTGTGCGGCAGGAACTCGTGCAGCGGCGGGTCGAGCAGGCGGATCGTCACCGGCAGGCCGGCCATGATCGTGAACAGGTCGACGAAGTCCTGCTTCTGGAACGGCTCCAGCTTGGCGAGTGCGGCGCGCCGCCCGGCCTCGGTCTCCGCCAGGATCATCTCGCGCACGGCGAGGATCCGGTTGGGGTCGAAGAACATGTGCTCGGTCCGGCACAGGCCGATGCCCTCGGCGCCGAACTTGCGCGCCGTCTCGGCGTCCAGCGGCGTCTCGGCGTTGGCGCGCACCTTCATGCGGCGCAGGCCGTCGGCCCATTCCATGAGTCTGGCGAAGTCGCCGGACAGCTCGGGCTGGATGGTGGGGACGGAACCCAGCATCACCTCGCCGGTCGAGCCGTCGATGGTGACGACGTCGCCCTCGCGCACGATCACGTCGCGCACGGCCATGGTCTTGGTCTTGTAGTCGATGCGCAGCTCGCCGGCACCGGCGACGCAGGCGCGGCCCATGCCGCGGGCCACCACGGCGGCGTGGCTGGTCATGCCGCCGCGGGTGGTGAGGATGCCCTTGGCGGCGTGCATGCCGTGGATGTCCTCGGGCGACGTCTCGATGCGGCAGAGGATGACGGCGTCACCCAGGGCCGCCTGCTGCTCCGCCTCGTCGGCGCTGAACACCACCTTGCCCGACGCCGCGCCGGGGGAGGCCGGCAGGCCCTTGGCGATCACCTTGCGCTCGGCCTTCGGGTCCAGCGTCGGGTGCAGGAGCTGGTCGAGCGAGGCGGGGTCGATGCGCTTGACGGCCTCGGCCTTGTCGATCAGCCCTTCGCTGGCCATGTCCACGGCGATCTTCAGCGCGGCGGGCGCCGTGCGCTTTCCGTTGCGCGTCTGGAGCATGTACAGCGTGCCCTGCTGCACCGTGAACTCGATGTCCTGCATGTCGCGGTAGTGCTTTTCGAGGCGCAGGCGCACCTCGTTGAGCTGGTGGAACACCTCCGGCATCACCTCTTCCATGGCCGGCAGGTCGGACTTGTTGGCGTTCTTGCCGGCGATGGTCAGGTGCTGCGGCGTGCGGATGCCGGCCACCACGTCCTCGCCCTGGGCGTTGACGAGGTATTCGCCGTAGAAGGCGTTCTCGCCGGTGGACGGGTTGCGGGTGAAGGCCACGCCGGTGGCGCAGTCGGCGCCCATGTTGCCGAACACCATGCACTGCACGTTCACCGCCGTGCCCCAGTCGGCCGGGATGTCGTGCAGCTTGCGGTAGGTGATGGCGCGGGCGTTCATCCACGAGCTGAAGACGGCGCCGACGGCGCCCCAGAGCTGCTCCTGCACGTCCTGCGGGAAAGGACGGCCCAGCTCATGCTCGACCATCTTCTTGTAGTCGGCGACGACGGCCTGCCAGTCCTCGGCGGTCAGCTCGGTGTCGAAACTCTTGTTGCGGTCACGCTTGTGCGAATCGAGGATGTCCTCGAAGTGGTGATGGTCCACGTCCAGCACGACGTTGCCGTACATCTGGATGAAGCGGCGGTAGCTGTCGTAGGCGAAGCGCGGATCGCCGGACCGCTTGGCGAGGCCCTGCACCGTGATGTCGTTCAGGCCCAGGTTCAGCACCGTGTCCATCATGCCGGGCATCGACGCGCGGGCACCCGAGCGCACGGAGACCAGCAGCGGGTTCACCGGGTCGCCGAAGGTGGCGCCCATGGCCTCTTCCAGCCGGGCCAGCGCCGTGTCGACCTGCGCCTTGAGGTCGCCGGGGTAGGTCTTGCCGTTGGCGTAGAAGTAGGTGCACACCCCGGTGGTGATGGTGAAGCCCGGCGGCACCGGCAGCCCTAGGTTTGCCATCTCGGCGAGGTTCGCGCCCTTGCCGCCGAGCAGGTTCTTCATGTCCGCCCGGCCTTCCGTCTTGCCGGCGCCGAAGCTGTAGACCCACTGGTTCGCCATGGTGGATTCCATCCTTTATTCTTGACGCACGTTTCCGGCCATCCTGCGGCCGCCGCCACCGCGTGTCCCGCCCGCGGCACGGCACGGCGCCGACGCAATGTTACCTTCTATGCATGCCGGAACGCGAATGACAAGATGATCCACCGCCGCAGCCACGCATGACGGATCCCCTCCAGCCAAAGGTGGAGGCGGACACCCCGGCCCGCGCCGCGCGCTCCCCGGCCGCCCAAAAATCAAGCAAGAAATACCGAACTGCAAATCCGTCGCGATTGCATATCAGAAATGAATGTTATTCTCATTCACAGCAATGAATTGCGAATACTTGAGCGTTGACAGGATTACCGCACGCCAATATCTTTTCTTTAGGAACATTCCAAAAAGGCAATACACGATGCAGGGCAAGCAGAGCATCATCGACCGGCTGAACACGCTGCTCACCGGCGAGCTTTCGGCGGCCGACCAGTACCTCGCGCATTCGCGCATGATGGAGAACTGGGGCTTCAAGGCGCTGTACGAGCGCGTCGCGCACGAGCGCCACGACGAGCTGGAGCACGCCGACAAGCTGATCAAGCGCATCCTGTTCCTGGAGGGCACGCCGGACGTCGCCTCGCGCGATGCGCTGAACATCGGCAAGGACGTGCCGGAGATGCTGCGCAACGATCTGGCCCTGGAGCTGTCGGTGATCGACGCGCTGAAGGAAGCCATCGCCCACTGCGAGCAGGAGCAGGACTACGACACCCGCCGCATCCTGGTCGATCTGCTGGAAGACACCGAGGAAGACCACGCCCACTGGCTGGAGCAGCAGATCGGCCTGATCGACCGGATCGGCCTGCAGAACTACCTGCAGTCCGCCATCGGCAAGATTTCCTGACGGGGGCCCGACCGATGAAGGGGAACGCCGACGCCATCGCCCAGATGCAGATCGTCCTGAAGGACCAGCTCACGGCGATCAACCAGTACTTCCTGCACGCCCGCATCCTGAAGAACTGGGGCTTCAAGGGCCTGGGCAAGTGGGAATACAAGGCCTCCATCGAGGTCATGAAGAGTGCGGACGAGATCATCGAGCGCATCCTGTTCCTGGAGGCCCTGCCCAACCTGCAGGATCTGGGCAAGCTGCGCATCGGCGAGGACGCGCCGGAGATCCTGAAGAGCGACCTGGCCATGGAGCAGGACGCCCGCGCCAACCTCGTGGGCGCCATCGCCGTGTGCGAGGCGAAGGCCGACTACGTCTCGCGCGACGAGCTGGGCGAACTCCTGGAGGAGTGCGAGGAGCGCATCGACTTCCTGGAAGAGCAACTCGGCCTGATCGACAGCGTCGGTTTGCAGAACTACCTGCAGTCCGCCATCGGCGAACTGGGGGACTGATCGCCCCACGCCCTCGGACGGTACGGACAGGCGCCTTACCGCTCCATCGGCCATGATGTGATACGGACGGCGCCTGAAGGTGCCGTCCGTATGCCCCTCTCCATCAATGCTATCGCGTTGATCGGCCCGGGTTTGATCGGCGGCGAGCCGGGAGGTCTGCCGCCGATCAAACCCGGCTGCGCTATCATATAATAGTATGCATTAGAAGTTCAACCGCGACAATTTGGCGCAATCTCGCTTGCATATTTCAGAATCCGATTACGTTCGACTCTTGATAATACGTCATGCTTAGAATTTGCCCCAAATCCAATTCAGCGGAGATATGCATGACCAGTTCGACCCCCTACAAAGTGATCGCGTTCGTCCCGGGAACCACCGCGTCCATCCTGTCGGACAGCGACGGCGAAGAAGTGTGGCCGAGGCTGCTGGACCCGTCCCTCAGCGACGTGGAGAAACTGCTGCTCGCCAACAAGGTGAAAAGCGCGACCCCCCTTTCCGTCGACGGCATCGTGCTCGACTACCCGAACCCCGCGCAGGCCTCCTCGACGCTCCCCTGCTATCAGAGTCTGGTGACCTATTTCGAGGCGACGCTGAAATTACAGAGCTTCGCCTACACCACCTCGGTCGATCAGAATTCGACGAACACGCTCGTCCCCACCGGCAATCTGTTCTTCCAGGTGCCCTATGACTGGCGTCAGTCGAACTGGTCCTCCGCCGCGTGGCTGAACAGGGCACTGAACTACCTTGATGCCGCGTTCAACGCGCTGAACCCCAATCCCGGCTACGAGCTTTATCTCGTCGCCCACAGCATGGGCGGTCTGGTGTCGCGCTACCTGCTGGAGAACAGCACGGTCCTGCCGTCCACCAACGCGAATTACGTGAAGCCCGGCGCGTGGCTCACCAACGCCCAGTCGGTCACGCTGATCACGCTGTCGACGCCGCACCTGGGCGCGCCGCTGGCGTTGGCGCCGATGCTCGGCCTCGACCTGCTGCCGAACGAGAAGAACTCGGTGATCGACTTCCTCCAGGGAGTCGTCAACGACACCAACACCCCGTCGACCTACCAGCTCCTGCCGCCGCCCGCCAGCAGCGGCGTCAGCGGCCTGGATTTCGTCTTCGATGGCTCGGGCAATGCGTACGATCTCTACACGAATTACACCGCGCAGCCCGGCAAGAACTTCATGAAGACACTGGGCAGCATGGGCCTGAATTCGACCAACCTTACCACCGCCCAGACTTTCTTCAGCGGCCTGAGCTACACGGCGCCGGGCGGCTCGGTGACGTACCACTGCTTCGGCGGCACCGGCCTGCCGACGCGAGCGAACCCCTCGCCGCAGAGCAGCCCCGCCAGCGGCCCCTATCTCTTCACTCCGGCCAAGCATCCCGACCTGTTCGCCGGCGCGATCACCGAGCAGCCGCAGACCGGCGACGGCGACGGCGTCGTTCCGACGTCCAGTTCGCAATTCGTCTTCTCGAATTCCTCGCCCTACTGGCGGGCCTTCCCGAACTACAATCATGGGCAGATGGGCGGTTCCGACATGACGGACCACCCCGACGCCATCAACGCGATGCTGAGCGTCGTCGGAATTACGGCCACGAATCCGGCGCCAGTCCCCGCCTGAGCACCGTCCCCGACCGACGGCGCAAGAGCCGTGATGGCGGAACGGGCCGGGGGCATCAATGCCTCGGCGCAGCCATATGATGCGGAAAAGGCGTTGCACCGAACGGTGCAACGCCTTTTTCGTTGACGGCGAGCGGAAGGCCGACCGCCTTACCCCTCGATGCGCGAGAAGTCGGCCACGGCGTTCAGCGTGGCGCGGATCTGGCTGAGCAGGCGCAGGCGGTTGGCGCGCAGGTCCGCCTGTTCGGCGTTCACCGTCACCTTGTCGAAGAAGGCGTCCACCGGGCCGCGCAGGCGCGCGAGCGCGCCCATGGTGCCGGTGAAGTCCTCCTTGTCCAGCAGCGGCTTGGCGGACGCGGCGGCGTCGGTCAGCGCGCCGAAGAGGTCCTTCTCCTCGGCCTGCTGGAGCAGGGCCGCGTCCACCGGCTGGTCGTAGGCGTGGCCGTCCTTCTTCTCCTCGATGCGCACGATGTTGGACGCGCGCTTGTAGGCGGTGAGCAGGTTCGCACCGTCCTCGGAGCCGACGAAGGCCTGCAACGCCTTCACGCGGGCCAGCAGGCGCACGAGGTCGTCTTCCCCACCCAGCGCGAACACCGCGTCCACCAGATCGTGGCGCACGCCCTGGTCGCGCAGCACCACCTTCAGGCGGTCGGCGAAGAAGTCGAGTAGATCGGCAGCCGTCTTGTCAATAGGTTCAGCCCATCCCTGCCGGCGCGTCATAACTGTTGCGCTGGCAATCATTTGGATGCCGCCAGATCGCTGCGCAGCAGCAACAGCTGCATCATGACGCGAGCGGCCCATAATATTAGATGCCGACGTCAGGAACTCGACCAATGACAACCGCAGCCCGTTCTCCAGCACCAGCCGGATGATGCCCAGCGCGGCGCGGCGGAGCGCGTAGGGGTCCTTCGATCCCGTGGGCTTCTCGTCGATGGCGAAGAAGCCGACCAGCGTGTCGATCTTGTCGGCCAGCGCCACGGCCACCGACACCGGCGCCGTCGGGCAGGTGTCCGTCGGGCCGAGCGGCTTGTAGTGCGCGGCGATGGCGTCGGCCACTTGCGTGCTCTCGCCCTGGCCCAGCGCGTAGTAGCGGCCCATGATCCCCTGCACCTCGGGGAACTCGCCCACGACCTCGGTCACCAGATCGGCTTTGGCCAGCAGGGCGGCGCGGGTCGCGGCGTCGGCATCCGCACCGATGGCGCGGGCCAGCTCGGCCGCCAGGACCTGCACGCGGTTGACCTTCTCGGCCACCGTGCCGAGCTTCGCGTGGAAGGTGATCTTCTCCAGCGCCGGGACGCGCTCTTCCAGCTTCGTCTTGCGGTCCAGGTCCCAGAAGAACTTGGCGTCGGACAGGCGGGCGCGCAGCACGCGCTCGTTGCCCGCCACCACGGCCTTGCCGCCGTCCTGCGTCACCATGTTGGCGGCCAGGATGAAGCGCGGCGCCATCGTGCCGGCCTTGTCCAGCACGGCGAAGTACTTCTGGTGCGTGCGCATGGAGGTGATCAGCACCTCCGCCGGCACGTCCATGAAGGCCTCGTCGATGGTGCCCATCAGCATGACCGGCCATTCCACGAGGCCGGCGACCTCCTCCAGCAGCCCGTCGTCGGGCGACAGGGTCAGGCCCTGGGAGGCGGCCAGCGACTCGGCGTCGGCCTTGATCTTGGCCTTGCGCTCCTCGCGGTCGAGGATGACGTGGGCGGTGCGCAGCTTCTCCTTGTAGTCGGCGAAGCCTTCGACGGCGAAGGCGTCCGGCGACAGGAAACGGTGGCCGCGGGTGGTGTTGCCGAAGGCCAGCGAGCCCTGGCGTTCGCCCAGGAAGAACGAGCCGTCCAGCGTGCGGCCGCCGAACACGGCGATGATGGAGTGCAGCGGGCGCACCCAGCGCACGTTGCTGGAGCCCCAGCGCATGGACTTCGGCCATGGCAGCTCGGCCATCGCCGCCGGGATGATTTCCGACAGCACCTCGGCCGTCTCGCGGCCCTTCTTCTCGGTGACGGCGAAGTAGAAGACGCCCTTGCCGGTGTCGCGCTGTTCGCACGCATCCAGGCTGGACAGGCCCGCGGACTTCAGGAAGCCCTGCACCGCCTGCTCCGGCGAGCCGACGCGCGGGCCCTTCTTCTCCTCTTTCACGTCGGCGGTGCGCTCCGGCAGGCCGTCGACGACGAGGGCGAGGCGACGGGGCGTGGAGTGCGCCTCCGCCTTGGTGAAGGTCAGGCCGGCGGCGGTCAGCTTTTCCGTGACGATCCGCTTCAGGTCGTCGGCCGCGCGCGCCTGCATGCGGGCGGGGATTTCCTCGGAGAAGAATTCGATCAGAAGCTCGGGCATATTATTTGGCCCCTCCGGCGGTCCACGCCTCGCAGCAGGCTTTGGCCAGCGCGCGCACGCGGCCGATGTAGGCGGCGCGCTCGACGACGCTGATCACGCCGCGCGCGTCCAGCAGGTTGAACAGGTGCGACGCCTTGATGCACTGGTCATAGGCGGGCAGCGCCACGCCCTTGGCGACCAGCGCCTGGCACTCCGCCTCGGCGTCCTTGAAGTGCTGGAGCAGCATGGCGGTGTTGGCGTGCTCGAAATTGTGCGCGGAGTATTCGACCTCGGCGCGCTTGAACACGTCGCCGTACTTCACGCCCTCGCCGTTGAAGTCCAGGTCGTAGACGTTCTCCACCCCCTGCACGTACATGGCGAGGCGCTCCAGCCCGTAGGTCAGCTCGACCGAGACGGGGTCGCACTCGATGCCGCCGACCTGCTGGAAGTAGGTGTACTGCGTCACCTCCATGCCGTCGCACCACACCTCCCACCCCAGGCCCCAGGCGCCCAGCGTCGGGCTCTCCCAGTCGTCCTCGACGAAGCGGATGTCGTGCAGCGCGGGGTCGATGCCCAGCACCTTCAGGCTTTCCAGGTACAGCTCCTGCGCGTTGGCGGGCGAGGGCTTGAGAATCACCTGGTACTGGTAATAGTGCTGCAGGCGGTTGGGGTTTTCGCCGTAGCGGCCGTCCTTGGGCCGGCGCGAGGGCTGCACGTAGGCGGCCTTCCAGGGCTGCGGCCCGAGGGCGCGCAGCGTCGTCGCCGGATGGAAGGTCCCCGCCCCCACTTCCATGTCGTAGGGCTGGAGGATCACGCAGCCCTGTTCGGACCAGAACTGGTGAAGCTTGAGGATGAGGGCCTGGAACGACAGGCTCTTTGAGGACGCCATGGGCGGTCACTTGGGCTTCTTGTTGCGGCGCGCGGCACGATACGCGGGCGTCTGCGCCGAATCAAGCCGCCCCAATCAAGCCGCCCCAATCAAGCTATGGAAATCAAGCGCCCTACCGCCCGTAGGGGCACCCCGGCCGGCCGCACGCCACGGCCGAGCGCGGCGCGACGTAGGCCCCGCATTCCGGGCACTTCTCCATGTCCTCCGCCCCGCCGGGGCCGCGGGCGGGCTCGGACCCGCCGCGCCGCGGCTGCGGCCGGCGGCCGTAGTCGCGCTCGCGCAGCTTCTCGCGCCCGACCTCGCCGATGCGCTGGTACCAGCGCCAGCCGAACCACACGGCGACGACCACGACGATCAGAACCAGGATTTTGGAAAACGACAGCATGCCGGCGATTAGGGCGGAAGCCGCGCGCGGGGTCAAGGAGAGAGGTGCGCGCCCGATCCTGGACATGCGCGCTGGGCACGCCAATGTTGCTCCGACGCCCTCCCCTGCCCCCACGAGGATCGCCCATGAACCCAGCCGCCTACCCGGTGATCGTCCGCCCGCTGTCGCCCGAGGAGGGGGAGGGCTACACCGCCGAGGTGCCGGACCTGCCCGGCTGCACGGCCGGCGGCATCACCCCGGCCGAGGCGGTGGCCGCGGCGGAGGCCGCCATCCGCACCTGGATCGCCACCGCCGAACAGGACGGCCGGCCGGTGCCGCCACCGTCCAGGCGCCTGCGCACGGTCAGCCAGTAGCGGTCAGCCAGCAGGCGGGCGCTTCGCGTCATCGAGCTGCTGGGCGAGGTTGCGGGCCGAATCCAGAATCACTTCGATCAGCTTGGAGATGATCGGGTCGGCCTTGCGCAGCGCGTCACGCACCTTGTCGCCCTTGATCTGCACCAGCACCGTCTCTTCCGCCGCGCTGGCCGAGGCCATGCGCGGCTTGCCGTCGAAGATCGCCATCTCGCCGAAGACGCCGCCGTGCGGGATCACCGCGATCTCCAGCGGGGCGTCGGCGGCTCCCCGCCAGATCCGCACGCTGCCGCGCTCCACCAGATACATGACGTCGCCCGGCTCGCCCTCGCGGAAGACGATCTGGCCGCTGTGGTAGACGCGGCGGCTGAGCACCGTGTTGTTCATCCGCGCCGCCCTAGAGACCGTAGCGGGCCCACAGCCCGCGCTCCTCCACCGCCGACAGCGCGGCGTCGGCCAGCGCCGCCGCGCCCTGTGCCGCCCAGCCGCCCTTCGCGCCCATATGCAGGCGGCGGCGCAGCCAGCCCTGATGCTCGCGCACCACGCGCAGCCGCACCTTCTCGCCGTAGCGGGCGCGCAGGGTGCCGCGCACGTCGCCGATGCCGTCGATCAGCCCGTGGTCCAGCGCCCGCCGCCCGGCCCAGAAGGCGCCGGAGAAAAGCTCCTCCTCCGATCCCTTCAGGCGGTCGCCGCGGCGCGCGCGCACCATCGCCTTGAAGCTGTCGTGGATCTCCGCCTGGATCGCCTTGAGGTGCGCCACGCCGTCCGCGCGCTCGGGCGAGAAAGGGTCGAGCAGCACCTTCTTGTCGCCCGCCGTGTGCAGGCGGCGCTCCACGCCGTGACGCTGGATGAATTCGTGCAGGCCGAAGCTGGAATAGACCACGCCGATGGACCCGATGATCGAGCTTTCGTCGGCAAAGATCTCGTCCGCAGCACACGCCAGCCAGTAGCCGCCGCTGGCCGCCACGTCCTCGCAGAAGGCCAGCACCGGCACCTTCTTCTCGATCGCGAGGTCGCGGATCCGCTTGCCGATCAGCGAGGACTGCACGGGCGAGCCGCCCGGCGAGTTGACGACCAGCGCCACCGCCGCCTGCCCCTTGGGCGCGAAGGCGCGCTCCAGCAGCGGAGCGACGTGCGCCAGGGTGAGGCCGCGGCGCAGCGGGCCAACGTCGCCGATGACACCGTCCAGCCGCACCACCGAAACGATGGGACCGCGGGTGCGCCAGGGGCCGAAGGGAAGTTTGGCGAGGAGGGATTCGATGGTCATCGCACGAAGAGATGGTGACGGTCGCGCCGGAGGTCAAAGCACCAGCGGCGCGCCGTCGCGCAGCACGGCTTCGGCTTCCGGGGTGTAGCGGCCGTCCGGGCCGTGCAGGGTCAGGCCGGCGGCCAGCCTGGCGGGGCCCTTGGCGTTGCGGTGGGCGGAGAGCAGGACGCGCCTGGCCGCCTCCCCCGCCTTCGGCCACAGCGGGAACAGCGTGACGCCGCCGAATCGGCCGTGCAGCAGGGCCAGGATCTCGTCGATGCGGTCGGCGCGGTGCACCAGCGTCAAGATGCCGCGGGTCTTCAGCATGGCGGCGGCGAAGCCGATCCAGTCGGCCAGCCGCGCCTCTCCTTCCACGTTGGCGGCGGCCTTCCAGGCGCCGGGCGGGGCGGTGGCGGCCTCGGCCTTCAGGTAGGGTGGGTTCATCATGACGCGGTCGAAGCTGCCCGGCGCCAGCATGGGCGGCGGGCGCAGCAGGTCGCCGATCACCGGCAAAACGCGGCCCTGCAAGCCGTTCAGCTCCACGTTGTGGCTGGCATAGGCGCCGATCTCCCGGTGCTTTTCCAGGGCCACGACGCGCACGCCGGGCTCGCGCGCGGCGAGGCACAGCGCCGCCGCCCCGGTGCCGGTGCCGACGTCCAGCACCCGCGCGCCATACTCGCCGCGCGTCGCGGCGGCCAACAACACGGGGTCGATGGCCGCGCGGTAGCCGTCGGCCGGCTGCACGAGGCGCACGCGCCCGCCCAGCAGCGTATCCTCCACCGCCATCGCCGCCGGCTCGGCGCCGAAATCCGACTGGACCGCCTGCCCTCCGCTCATTCCGGCACCTCCTCCCCCGCTTCGCGCAGGACGCGCCGTGCCTCGGCCTCGTCCGCATCGGCCACCATCAGACGGCGCGGAATGGCGCCGATCGAGCCTTCCAGGATCGAGGTGTGCGTGTCGAACACGACGGCGTCGATGCCGGCGTCGGCCAGCAGCGCCGAGACCCACGACAAACGCACGATGTCGGTGGTACGCAGAAGTTCCTTCATGACCCGCCGAACCGCAGACGCCCTGCGCACTTGACCGAAGAGGCTATGCCGGTATGCTCGCTGGCGTCGTGTGCCACGTCAATCACCATTGGAGCCGGCCTTGGCGGTCGTAACGAACCTGGATCCGAAACGGCGCAAGTCCACAACGCCGCTGGACGACCTCACCGCCCTCGTCGACGACGATCTGAAGGCGGTCAACGAGCTGATCATCGCGAAGATGCAGTCGTCGGTGGAGCTGATTCCCCAGCTCGCCGGCTATCTCATCGCCGCGGGCGGCAAGCGGCTGCGCCCGGTGCTCACGCTGGCGGCCGCGCGGATGTGCGGCTACCAGGGCGAGAACCACAAGATGCTCGCGACCGTGGTGGAGTTCATCCACACCGCCACGCTGCTGCACGACGACGTGGTCGACGAAAGCGACCTGCGCCGGGGCCTCGCCTCCGCCAACGCCGTGTTCGGCAACAAGGCCAGTGTGCTGGTGGGCGACTTCCTGTTCTCCCGCGCCTTCGAGCTGATGGTCGAGGTGGGGTCGCTGGACGTGCTGCGCATCCTCTCCCGGGCCTCGGCGGTGATCGCCGAGGGCGAGGTGCTGCAGCTCCAGACCACCAACGACACCGAGACCAGCGAGCAGGCCTACCTCGAGGTCATCAAGGGCAAGACGGCCGAGCTGTTCGCCGCCGCCTGCCGCGTCGGCGCCGTGGTGGCCGGCCGGCCGCAGGCGGAGGAGATGGCGCTCTACGACTACGGCATGAACCTGGGCATCGCCTTCCAGCTCGTCGACGACGTGCTGGACTACTCGGCCAAGCAGGCGAAACTGGGCAAGACGGTGGGCGACGACTTCCGCGAGGGCAAGATCACCCTGCCCGTCGTGCTGGCCTTCCGCCGCGGCAACGACGAGGAGCGCGCCTTCTGGCGCCGCGCCATGGAGGAGCTGGAGCAGCAGGACGGCGACCTGGAGCGCGCCCAGCAGCTGATGGCCAAGCACAACGCGCTGAAGGACACCGTGGAGCGCGCCCGCCACTATGGCGCCATCGCCCGCGACGCGCTGGGCCTGTTCCCGGAGAGCCCGGTCAAGCACGCCCTCCTGGAGGTCATCGATTTCGTGATCGACCGGGAATTTTAGGAGGCGCGTTTTTTTGGCCGGCGCCTTTTTTTTGGGTTGCCGACCCCGAACGGAGCCGTTATAACCCCGCTCCACACACGGCGGGGCGGCAACGAGCCGCCGGGTGGAACGGACCGGAGAGTAGCTCAGCCTGGTAGAGCACTGCTTTCGGGAGGCAGGGGCCGGAGGTTCGAATCCTCTCTCTCCGACCAGCAAAGACAAGGGGTTCGCGGCAACGCGGACCCCTTCGTCGTTTCTGCATTCCAGCAAACATCCAGCCGCCCGCGGCCATCCGTCGACAGCGGCTTGTCGTGCATGCCGAGGACTCCGCATTCCGGCCGGAGGCCAACGCCGAGCGTGCGCACGCTGTTACAAATAGACACAATTTTGTGGGGAAACCCGTCTTGTGGCCCACAAACGGTTCTGCCATACCATCGTATGTATGAAGTGCAGCGGCGTTCCCCGCCCGCTGCACCCAAAGGTAGCGAAACGATTGGCAGGCGGAGCGTGTGACATGGCGGGAACGTTCAAGTACCAGTTGGGTGCGTCCTACACCACCGGCACGGGCGACATCTACACGGGTGTCGGCACAACGCTCTCCAGCGCCATCGTCGCCACGTCGAGCTATATGATCGCCCCGAGCGGATCCGACCTCCAATACAGGATCCAGAATGGGTCATACAGCTATGTGTTTCAGACCGACGGCATCACGAGGGTGACGTCGAGTTCGGGCATCTACGTCGACCGGACGGGGGCGTCGGGCGGCACGACGATCGGCGGCGGCGATGCCGGCGACGTGCTCTACGGCGGCGACGGCGGCGATTCCATCGTCGGCGGCGGGGGCGCGGACCTGATCTCCGGAAACGGCGCCAGCGACTCCATCAGCGGCGACGCCGGCAACGACACCATCTACGGCGGGGACGGCCAAGACCAAATCGTCGGCGGCGACGGGGTCGACTACGTCGACCTCGGCAACGGGGACGACTACGTCGCGGTCTCCACTTCCGGCATCAACGGGGTGGCCGAAACCATCATCGGCGGCGCCGGCACCGACACCCTTTTCTTCTCCTACGGTGGGACGTTCGATCTCTCCCAGGCCAGCATCAGCGGCATCGAAGGGTTCACCTTCCAGAGCGGTTACAGCTATTCGGTCGCCCTGCCGGACGTCCTCGTTGCCAGCGGAACCACTGCCCCGGTGACGGCGACGAGCCTCGCCGCCTCCTACACCCTCACCTTCGACGGCAGCGCCGAAACCAACGGTGCGTACAGCATCACCGGCGGTTCGGGCGCCGACAGCATCACCGGTGGCGCCGGGGCCGACATCATCAGTGGCGGCGACGGCAACGACAGCATCCTGGGCGGCACCGGCGCCGACTCCCTGTACGGCGGCAACGGCGCCGACGTCATCTCCGGCGGCGACGGCGCCGACATGGTGTACGCCACCTCGGCCGAGATCAGCGGCCTGACCGAGAACGTGGCCGGCGGCAACAACACGGACACCCTCCGGCTCACCGGCGGCGGCACCTTCAACCTGTCCACCGCCTCCATCTCCGGCATCGAGACGCTGTCGCTCGGCAGCAACGCCACGGCCTCGCTCACCGTGGCCGACTCCCTGACCGCCAGCGGTGCCACCACGACCATCGACGCCGCGGCCATCACCACCGGCACCAACACCTTCACCTTCAACGGCAGCGCCGAAGCCGACGGGGCGTTCAGCATCACCGGCGGTGCGGGCAACGACAGCATCACGGGCGGCGCCGGTGCCGACACCATCAGCGGCGGCTCGGGCACCGACAGCATCCTGGGCGGCGCCGGCGCCGACTCCCTGTACGGCGGCGTCGGCACCGACGTCCTCTCCGGCGGCGACGGCAACGACACCCTGTACGCCGCCTCGGCCGACATCACCGGCTTGGCCGAGACGGTGGCCGGCGGCAACGACACCGACACCCTCCGGCTCACCGGCGGCGGCACCTTCGACCTGTCCACCGCCTCCATTTCCGGCATCGAAACGATCTCGTTCGGCGCCGACGCCACGACCTCGCTCACCGTGGCCGATTCCCTGACCGCCAGCGGCGCCACCACGACCCTCGACGCCTCGGTCATCACCACCGGCACCAACACCTTCACCTTCAACGGCAGCGCCGAAACCGACGGGGCGTTCAGCGTCATCGGCGGCGCGGGCGCCGACAGCATCACCGGCGGTGCGGGTGCCGACGTCCTGTCCGGCGGCGACGGCGTCGACGTCCTGTCCGGCGGCGACGGCAACGACACCCTGTCCGCTTCGTCGGCCGACATCAGCGGCCTGGCCGAGACCGTGGACGGCGGCAACGGCTCCAACACCCTCCGCCTCACCGGCGGCGGCACCTTCAACCTGTCCACCGCCTCTCTCACCGGCATCGAGACGCTGTCCGCCGGGACGAACGCCACGGCCACGGTGACCGTGGCCGACGCCCTGACCGCCGCCGGGACGACCGTCACCGTCGACGCCTCGGCCATCACCACCGGCACCAACACCTTTACCTTCAACGGCAACGCCGAAACCGACGGGGCGTTCAGCATCATCGGCGGCGCGGGTGCCGACAGCATCACCGCCGGTTCGGGCGCCGACATCCTGTACGGCGGCGCCGGTGCCGACGCCATCACCGGCGGTGCGGGCAACGACACCCTGTACGCCGCGTCGGCCGACATCAGCGGTCTGGCCGAAACCGTGTCCGGCGGCACCGGCACCGACACGCTGTCGCTCACCGGCGGCGGCACCTTCAACCTGTCCGCCGCCTCCGTCTCCGGCGTCGAGACGCTGTCCGTCGGCAGCGACGCCACGACCTCGGCCACTGTGGCCGACGCCCTGACCGCCGCTGCGGCGACCACGGCGGTCGACGCCTCGGCCATCACCACCGGCACCAACAGCTTCACCTTCGACGGCCACGCCGAAACCGACGGGACGTTCGGCATCATCGGCGGTGCGGGCAACGACACCGTCACCGGCGGTGGCGGTGCCGACACCATCAGCGGCGGTGCGGGCAACGACAGCCTTCTCGGCGGTTCGGGCGCCGACGCCCTGCGCGGCAATGCGGGCGCGGACACTCTGAGCGGCGGCGCCGGCGCGGACACGCTTGCCGGCGGCACGGGCAACGACGTCTTCGCCGGCACCGCCAGCGAACTGGCCGGCGACACCATCAGCGACTTCGCGGCGGGGGATAGCATCATCGTCACCGGCGCCGACCTGTCGGCGCTCAACGGCACCGCAGCCGCCGGGACGCTCAGCGTGGGCGGCGGGACCCTGACCTTCACCGGCCTCACCGGCAGCCACAACTGGCAGGCCAGCTACGGCGGCGCCGACACCACGCTGACGCTGGTCACGCCGCCCAGCAGTGGCGGAGGCGGTTCGACGGACAGCGGCACAGGCACGGCGACGCCGACCGTGGACGGCGTCGCCGTGCAGCAGACGGTGACGGCCAACGGCGGCACCCCGGTGCAGACGGTGGTCATTCCCACGGTCACGACGGCGCGCGTCGAGCAGTCCGGCGCCCCCACCGCGGCCGACATCCCGGTGAAGACCACCTCCGGCCAGACCATCCTCCAACTCCAGGTGCCCACCGGCGTCGGGCTTCAGGTCCAGGGCGACGCCGCTCCGCGCGGCGCGCACCAGTCCGTCGGCGACCTCATTCGCGCCATCGAGGCGCGCACCACCGCCGGGTCCACCGACCAGCAGGCGCTGACCGGCAGCGGTGCCGGTTTCCTCCAGAGCCTGCCGCAGGACGCCAACCTGCTGATCCAGACCATCGTGCCGACGGCCAGCGGCGCCGCGCCCACGCAGCCCATCGTCATCGCCGGTCCCGGCGCGGCGGGTGTCAGCAACGGCGTGCAGGTACCGGTCGCCATGGTCATCGATGCCAGCGGCCTGCCGTCGGGCACCGTCATCGAACTCAAGAACGTCGACTTCGCGGCGGTGGTCGGCGCCGTGCGCGTCAGCGGCGGCGAGGGCTCGCAGCAGGTGACCGGCGACGGCGCCGACCAGTGGATGGTGCTGGGTGCGGACGACGATACGCTGCGCGGCGGCGGCGGCAACGACTTCGTGGGCTCCGAAGGCGGTGACGACGTGCTGTACGGCGACACCGGCCTGGACACGGTGACCGGCGGCATCGGCAACGACGTTCTCTACGGCAACCAGCAGGACGACGTGGTCTACGGCAACCAGGGCCTGGACACGCTGTTCGGCGGCCAGGATGCCGACACCGTATTCGGCGGCCAGGACGGCGACGTGCTGTACGGCAACCTGGGCGGCGATACCCTGTTCGGCGGGCAAGGCGACGACGCGCTGTTCGGCGGCCAGGGCAACGACGTGCTGGCCGGCAACCTGGGGGCGGACACGCTGACCGGCGGCCTGGGCGCCGACATGTTCCGTATCGGCGCGCCCGGCGAGGGAGTGGACGCCGTCGCCGACTTCACCTTGGGCGAGGACAAGATCGCCGTGGTGGGGCCGAACTTCGGGGCCATCCCGGCGGGAACGCTGTCGGCTGGCCACTTCGCGCTCGACAACCCGGCCACGGCCGGCGCCCAGTTCGTGTTCAACACGCGCAGCGGCGTACTGTCCTTCGACGCCGACGGCTCGGGCGCCGGGGCGGCGGTGGCCATCGCCACGCTCAACGTCCGCACCCTGTCCCACACCGACATCCTCGTCCTCGCACCCGGCGGCTGACGGCCATAGGGGGAGCCGCGCCCACCGCGCGGCTCCCCGATCGAGGCAAAGCTGAATCAGCCGCCGGAGCATTGCACCGGCTGCCGGCTGTGCGTCGACCATTGCGGGCCGCTGGGCGTCAGTCGCCCGCGTAGGCGCCTACTCCCCCGCGTAGGCGATGGTGCTGAGCAGCGCATTCTCGGCCTGGCGGCTGTCCAGGCGGGTGTGCTGGACGACGATCGGGCGGTCGGACTCGATCACGCTGGCGAAGGGGGTTTCGCGCGGCACCGGCTCCGGCACCTTCATCTCGTTGAAGCGCAGGTGGCGCGTGCGGCGGGCCGGGATGGTGAAGAGGTAGGGGCCGGCGGGCTCGCGGTCCTCGAAGAAGACGGTGATGCGCACCTGGGCGTCCTCGTCGCCGGCGTTGAGGATGCAGACCGTCTCGTGGCTTTCCATCTCCGGTGCCGGGCCGTGGCTCCAGCCGGGGATGTAGCCCTCGGCGATGGCCCAGCGCGTGCGGCCGATCGGGGCGGGCATGCCGCGTCTCCTTCCGCTTGTTTCCCTGACGCGCACAACCCCGCGCGCAACGACGGGTTCCGCCGCGCGTTGTGTTGGGGACATGTTCGGGGGACGGCAGAAGGAGCATCGGCCATGAGAGACAGCCCCACGGTGGTCATCACCGGCGCCTCGGCCGGCGTCGGCCGCGCCACGGCGCACGCCTTCGCCCGGCTGGGTGCGCGCGTCGGCCTGCTGGCGCGCGAGCCGGACGCGCTGGTGGACACGGCGCGCGAGGTGGAGCGGCTGGGCGGGCAGGCGCTGCCCATGGTGACGGACGTCGCCGACTTCGGCGCGGTGGACGGCGCGGCGGTGGCGGTGGAGGAGGCGTTCGGTCCCATCGACGTGTGGGTCAACAACGCCATGGCCACCGTCTTCTCGCCCGTGAAGGAGCTGAAGCCGCACGAGCTGCACCGGGTGACGGCCGTCACCTATTACGGCTACGTGCACGGCACCATCGCGGCGCTGCGGCGCATGCTGCCGCGCGACCGCGGGCGGATCATCCAGGTGGGATCGGCGCTGGCCTACCGCGGCATCCCGCTGCAGGCGGCCTATTGCGGGGCCAAGCACGCCATCGTCGGCTTCACCGATTCGCTGCGCTGCGAGCTGATCCACGACGGCAGCGACGTGCGGATCACCATGGTGCACCTGCCGGCCATGAACACGCCGCAGTTCGACTGGGCCCGCACCCGCTTCGGCAAACGCCCGCGCCCGGTGGGCGCCATCATGCAGCCGGAGCGGGCGGCCGACGCCATCGTGTGGGCGGCGCAGCACGGCGGGCGGGAGCTGTGGGTGGGCAGCAGCACGGCGCAGGCCATCCTGGGCCAGTACGTGGCGCCGAAGCTGATGGACCGCTTCCTCGCCCGCAACGCCTACGAGGCGCAGTTGCGCGGCCGGAACCTGCCGCCCGGCTACCGCGACAACCTGTACGAACCGGTACCCGGCGTGCACGCCACGCACGGCGCCTTCGACGGGCAGGCGGACATGCCCGGCCGCTTCGTGCGCGCGGCGACGGCGCGCGGGCTGGTGGCGGCGGCCGGCTTCGCGCTGGTGGCAGGGGCGGCGGTGCTGGCGCGGCAGACGGCGCACCGCTGAAGGCAAAAGCAGAAAACGAAAACGGCCCGCCGGGTGGGCGGGCCGTCATCGGTTCGGCGTGGGGCGCCGGACGGGAAGCTTACTTGGTGCGGATGACCGGGGTGAGCTGGTCGCCCCAGTTGCCCGACTCGTTGTGGTAGCGGGCGGTGCGCATCAGCTCCACCGTGATGCCGGCGTCCACGGCCTTGGTCACCGCCTCGTTCAGCCGGTGCAGGCTGTTGGCGACGATGCGGATGGCGCTCTCCTGCTCGGAGGTGAATTCCGAACGGTCGTCCGGGGCGTCCTGGAAGCTCGACATGCGGCAATTCCTTCCCTTGTTCTGTCGGCAAGATGCCGCGCTGCGGCGCGGCGAGTGTCACCCCAGTCTTTAACACATCGCGCGCGCGGAACAAGGGTGCCGCGTGGCCGCACCCCGACCGGCCGGGTAACGGTGGGGCAGGGGCGAGGCAGGGGCGATTCCGGCCTTTTCCCGATGCCCCGCGCCGGCCTACCCTCGCGGCCAGGATATTCCTCTCAGGGGAGACACCCGGCATGACCGATTCCGCCGCACCGCGCACCGTCGCCTTCCTCGGGCTGGGCGTCATGGGCTTTCCCATGGCCGGCCACCTCGCCAAGGCCGGCCACGCCGTGACCGTCTACAACCGCACCGCGGCTAAGGCCGCGGCCTGGGGCGCCCGGCATGGGGGCAAGCACGCAGGCACCCCCGCCGAGGCGGCACAGGGGGCCGACGTGGTGTTCATGTGCGTGGGCAACGACGACGACGTGCGGCAGGTGGCCGGCGACGCCCTGCGCGGCATGAAGCCGGGCGCCATCCTGGCCGACCACACCACGGCATCCGCCGAGGTGGCGCGCGAGATGGCGGCGAAGGCGGCGGAGCGCGGCATCGCCTTCCTCGACGCGCCGGTGTCCGGCGGGCAGGCGGGGGCGGAGAACGGCGTGCTGACCGTCATGGTCGGCGGCGACCCGGCGGCCTTCGCCACGGCCGAGCCGCTGATGCGCGCCTATGGCCGCTCCGTGGTGCTGATGGGCGAATCGGGGGCCGGGCAGCTGACCAAGATGGTCAACCAGATCTGCATCGCCGGCCTCGTCCAGGCCCTGGCCGAGGGCATGAGCTTCGCGCAGAAGGCCGGGCTGGACGCGCACAGGGTGGTGGACGTGATCTCCAAGGGTGCCGCACAGTCCTGGCAGATGGAGAACCGCGCCAAGACCATGCTGGACGACAAGTTCGACTTCGGCTTCGCGGTGGACTGGATGCGCAAGGACCTGTCCATCTGCCTGAACGAGGCCCGGCGCAACGGCGCCACCCTGCCGGTGACGGCCCTGGTCGACCAGTTCTACGCCGACGTCCAGAAAATGGGCGGCGGGCGATGGGACACGTCCAGTTTGATGAAGCGGCTGGGGAGGTAGGCGTCTCTTGCCCTCCCCTGCCCCCGGCGGGGGAGGGGCAAGTTGCCAGCGAGGATCAGCGGCGCATCGGCTGACGGGGAAAGTGCGGATCAAGAAATCAGAGATTGAGAGATGGAGAGATTTTGAGGCTCTTGCGTAAGCTGCGGCTTCGTGCACAGCCGCGGCGGGATCGCGACCGTTTCTGTCTCTGAATCTCTCAGTCTCTTATTTCTCAATCCGAACGACAGCCGCCAGCTGCCGGCTCACCCACATCTACACCCGGACCACTTTCCCCGGATTCATGATGTTGTCGGGGTCGAGCGCCTTCTTCACGGCGGCCATGGCGAACAGGGCGTCGCCGGCTTCCTGTTCCAGGAAGGCCATCTTGCCGTAGCCGATGCCGTGCTCGCCGGTGCAGGTGCCGCCCATCGCCAGCGCGCGCTCGACAAGGCGGTCGTTCAGGCGCTGGGCCTCGGCCATGTCCTCGGGCTTGTCGGGGTCGACCAGGAAGACGAGGTGGAAGTTGCCGTCGCCCACGTGCCCCACCACGGGCGAGATCAGGTGCGAGGCGGCGATGTCCGCCTTGGTCTCGATGATGGCGTCGGCGAGGCGCGAGATCGGCACGCACACGTCGGTCGGCCAGCCCTTGGAGCCGGGGCGCAGCGCCAGCGCGGCGTAGTAGGCGTCGTGGCGGGCCGCCCACAGCTTGTTGCGGTCCTCCGGACGGGTCGCCCAGTCGAAGTCGGTGCCGCCGTTCTCGCGGGCGATGGCGCCCACCATCTCCGCCTGTTCCTTCACGCCGGCGGTGGTGCCGTGGAACTCGAAGAACAGGGTCGGGCGCACCGCCATGTTCATCTTGGAGTGGCGGTTGATGGCGTCCATCTGCACGTCGTCCAGGAACTCCACGCGCGCCACCGGGATGCCGGCCTGGATCGTCTGGATCACCGTGTCCACCGCACCCTGCACCGTCTCGAACGGGCAGACGGCGGCCGACATGGCCTCCGGGATGCCGTAAAGGCGCAGCGTCACCTCGGTGATCACGCCCAGCGTGCCCTCGGAACCGACGAAGAGGCGCGTCAGGTCGTAGCCGGCGGCCGACTTGCGCGCCCGCCCGCCCGTCCTGATGATGCGGCCGTCGGCCAGCACGACGGTGAGGCCCAGCACGTTCTCGCGCATGGTGCCGTAGCGCACGGCGTTGGTGCCGCTGGCCCGCGTCGCCGTCATGCCGCCCAGCGAGGCATCCGCACCGGGGTCGATGGGGAAGAACAGGCCGGTGTCGCGCAGGTGCTCGTTCAGCTGCTTGCGGGTCACGCCGGCCTGCACCGTGACGTCCAGGTCCTCCGGCGAGACGCGCAGGATCTCGCGCATGCCGGACATGTCGATGGTGACGCCGCCGTGCAGCGCCGCCACGCCGCCCTCCAGCGAGGTGCCGGTGCCGAAGGGGATGACCGGCACCTTGTGCTTCGCGCACACCTTGACGATGGCGCTGACCTCCTCCGTCGACAGGGCGAAGGCGACGGCGTCGGGTGGGACGACGGGGTGGTAGGATTCGTCCTTGCCGTGATGCTCGCGCACGGCGCCCGACGTGCTCAGGCGGTCGCCCAGCAGGGCGCGCAGCTCGGCAATGGCCTCTTCGGGCGCGGCGGCGCGGGGCGGGGCGGAAGCGGCGGACATGGACGAACCCTCCGGTGCTTTTTGTCTGGTTGGTAGTACCAGCAAGCTAAGCGTCGGCGAAGGGCAAGGCAAGCATGGGAGGATTGCGGACGTTGGGTTTTCGCTGGCGCTCAACCCAACCTACCGGCGCGTTCCACGTAGGTTGGGTTGAGGCGATAGCCGAAAACCCAACGTGGTGATCAGTTCACCGGATCGGTGGGCGGGCGGACGTCGAGGCCGGCCAGCGGCAAGCGGGCGACGAGACGCAGCACCAGGTCTTCCAGACGGCCGAGGTCGCGCCGTTGCGCCTCCAGCGCGTCGAGGCGGGCGCGCAGCTCGCCCTGGCCGGCCAGCACGTCGCTCAGCAGCGACTCCAGCCGGCCGAGTTGCGCCTTCAGGTCGCCATGGTCGGCCTGGGAACGGTCCATGCGGGCTTCCAGCGCGCGCGTCTCCTCGGCGATTTCCTTCTCCGCCTCGAACAGGACGCGGAGGTTGCCGAGGATTTCGTCGAGGGCGGGGTCCGTCTTCTTCATCGCCGGACTATCGGCCACGCAACGAACGACCGTCAACGCGGCAGAAACGCCCACCCCCCACGCAAGATCCGGTGCGGCGGATCGACAGAGGGGATCAGGTCTCGCGAATCGCCATCAGGACCCAGGCGGCCTCCGCCAGTGCGACCGCCGGGGTGGCCGGCAGCGTGCCGTCGGCGTTGACGTCGATGGTCACGACGCAGGCGGAATCCGGGGCCATCGCCACGGTGAAGCCGTCCGCCTCCAGGGCGGCCTTGCGGCGCGACGCGGCGTCCTCGCTCGGGCACTTCTCAACTCTGACGTTGCCGGACATCGGCGCCTCTCCTCACGAATTGCACAGCGTCGGGTTGTTCTTGACGTAGGTGCCGAGCGAGGCCGCCTCGCTCTGCAGCGCCCCGCCCAGGCGGCTCTTCAGTTCCGCCGCGGTGGGCGCCTGGCGCAGCAGCCCGACGTTGGTCGGCTGGATCACGTTGGCCGACAGCGCCTGGTCGAGGACGGAGTTGAGGCGCGCCACGTTCAGCTGCCCGTCGCTGCTGACGCAGTCGGCGAAGGAGGTGGTGCCGGCCTGCGTCTGCTGGGCGTCCTGCTCGCCCAGCGACAGGGCGGAGCTGGCCTTGTTCTTGAAGATCCCCTGGATGGCGCCGTTCTTGGCGAGGTTCTGCGCGGCCACGCCGGTGGCGACGAACTGCGTCATGCGCAGCTTCGACGCGGGCAGCGTGGTCGCGGACTGGTCCATGTCGACCGACGCCAGGACGGAGGCGTACTGGTCCGGCTGGCCGGTGGTGGGATCGCCGGGGCGGAAGGGAATGACCGACGCCTCGTTGCGCTTGTAGCCGAAGCTGATGCTGTCCGGCACGCCGGTGGAGGTGGCGAAGCCGAGCTTGAGGCCGACGTTGCTGGAGGTGCCGAAGGCCATGATCCGGCGCTCGCCGGTGTAGTCGTCCGGTTGCACCACGACGCTGGAGGCGTCGGCGCGGGTGACGATGTCGGCGGCCTTGCCGGTGGCGTAGACCTGCTTGATCTTCGGCGCGAACACCTCGAGGTTCGATTCGATGTAGCCGACCGCGGGCGGGGCGGCGCCGGTGTCCACGTAATCCGGGCCGACGAAGCCTTCCGTACGGTCGTAGCCCAGGTTGACGACGCGCGAGGTGGCGTCGGCGTTGATGCCGATGTTGGTGGAGGTGACGAACACCGCCCGGTCCGGCGACGAACAGCCGGCCCCCGTCAGCGCGGCGGCCAGCGCGACGGCCCCGATCAGAACTCCCCTGAGCTTCATTCCCCCGCGTCCCCCTTCGTGTCGACCGGTGCGCCGTCCCCCGGCCGCACCGTCAGTGTCCTTGCCGCCAATGGATTGCCGGCCACCAGCGCGTCGTCGTTCAGCACCGCCACGGTGTCGCGCGTGTAGCCGATGGAGAGGTGCCCGCCCTGCCCGTTGCGCGCGACGGCCACGCCGAGGGTGGTGACGTCCACCACCGATCCGGCGACCGGCGAACCGGCGGGCGCCGGTGCCACGGTCATGTCGACGACGCCGATGATCCGGCGGTTGCCCGCCTCGTCCGTGTAGCTGTAGGAGCAGGCGCCCAGCGCGAGGCCGGCCAGAACCACAGCCCCCCTGATCGTCCAGCGCACCGGCCGCCGTTCCCCCGCTCGCATGCTGCGGTATACCCCCAAACGCATAGTCACGTATGGTGAGGGAGGGATGGATACAATTCAACTCAATTCGTCGTTGCAGCGCCGCGCCGGCCGGGGCCGGAGGCGGCGTTCAATCGACCGCCGCGTCGTCCGTGGTGAGCAACCGCAGGTCGGCCGGCGGCAGACCGGGATTCGGATCCTCCCCGATGAAGCGATCCTCGAACACCAGCAGACGCCCTTCGCCGAGTTGGCACACCGTGGCCGTACGGCGGCACAAACGGTGCGGCATCAACAGCGAGCGGTCGTTGAAGGAGATCGACAGCACCTCCGACCGGCCGTCCAGCATCGGCAGGAGGTACGGCTCGAGCATGTCGGACAGGCGGAGTTCCGCCCGGTACAGCGGCAGGATGCAGGCACCGATCATGTTCAGCCGATGGTCCGTCCACGCGGCCTCAATCGTCGGGTTGGCCGCCTGGACGAACATGCCCTGCCGGTATAGCGTCACCGGGTTCTGCACGGCGGCCACCTGCGCCACCACCGCCTCGTACCTCGGCTGCCGGTGGTAATAGCCGGCCATGATGTCGAGCACGCGCCGCCGCACGGCGGGCGGGACGGGTCGCCGTCCGGTCTCCCACAGCGCCACCGTCGACTGGCTGCGCCCGAGGTCGGCGGCGAAATCCTCTTGCGTCAGCCGCACCATCCGGCGCGCGGTTCGCAGCAGCGATGGCCAGGACATTACCATACGTTTGCCTAAAATGCTGTCATATCAAGCCAATACCAAACCCGAAACCGGCCGGGTAGAAAGTCCTCGCGCACCAGGAACCTTGGGGTTCGACATTATCACGGCCCCTTAGTCTGCGCACCCCAGTATGCGAAGCGAGCGATTGGAGACCAACATGAAACCGGATGCGTTCGAGCGGGTCCTGCGCAATGTGCAACTCGGCGGCAACCGGAGCTCGCTGTCGCTGGAACGCTTCTACTGGGACGCCCTGGACCGGATCGCGCGCGAGCGCGGCATGCGGACCACCCAGCTTATCGCCGCCGTCGAGCGGGAGCATGCGCCCATCCGGGACAAGGCGGTCAGCACCTCGTCCCTGCTGCGCATCTTCGTGGCCGAGCATTACCGGACCCAGGCCGCGAAGCCGGCCGCCGCGGACGTCCGGGTCCCGATGCGGCCGGCGCCCGTGTCCAGCGCGGCGGCCGTCGCCGACCGCCGCGCCACGCATTAGCGCCCGCCGGCCGGGCGGGGCCGCTCAGCCCCCGACCCGGCCGTAGCCGCCGCCGCCCGGCGTTTCGATGACGAACACGTCGCCGGCGTCCATGGCCGCCTTGTCGGTCGGCCCCAGTTCCTGGATCGAGCCGTCGCCGCGGTGCACGATGGTGCGGCCGACCTGACCCGGCGCCCCGCCCTTCAGGCCGAAGGGCGGCACCCGGCGGTGGTTGGCGAGGATCGCCGCCGTCATCGGCTCCAGGAAGCGCACGCGGCGCACCGCGCCGTCGCCGCCCCGCCATTTGCCGGTGCCGCCGGAGCCGCGGCGGATGCGGAACTCCTCCACCAGAACCGGGAAGCGCCACTCCAGCACCTCCGGGTCGGTGAGGCGGGAGTTGGTCATGTGCGTGTGCACCGCGCTGGTCCCGTCGAAGCCCGGCCCGGCGCCGGAGCCGCCGCAGATCGTCTCGTAGTACTGGTAGCGCTCGTTGCCGAAGGTGAAGTTGTTCATCGTCCCCTGCGCCGCCGCCATGACGCCCAGCGCGCCGTACAGCGCGTCGGTGATGCACTGCGACGTCTCGACGTTGCCGGCCACCACGGCGGCGGGCGGGTTGGGGCGCAGCATGCTGCCCTGGGGGATGTGGATCTCGATGGGCTTCAGGCAGCCCTCGTTCATCGGGATGTCGTCGTCCACCAGCGTGCGGAAGACGTAGAGCACCGCCGCCCGGCACACCGCCGAGGGGGCGTTGAAGTTGCTGTCCAGCTGCGGGCTGGTGCCGGAGAAGTCGACGCGGGCCGAGCGCTTGGCCTTGTCGATGGAGATCTTCACGCGGATGACGGCGCCGTTGTCCAGCGGCTGTTCGAAGGTGCCGTCGGTCAGCACGTCGATGACGCGGCGGACCTGCTCCTCCGCGTTGTCCTGGACGTGCGTCATGTAGGCGCGCACGGTGTCCAGCCCGAACTGGCCGACCATGCGCTTCAGCTCTTGGGCACCCTTCTCGTTGGCGGCGATCTGCGCCTTCAGGTCGCCCAGGTTCTGCTGGACGTTGCGCACGGGGTGCGGGCCGGAGGTCAGCAGCTCCACCACCTCCGCCTCGCGGAAGCGGCCGCCCTCGACCAGCTGGAAATTGTCGATCAGCACGCCTTCCTGGTCGATCGCCGTGCTGTCCGGCGGCATGGAGCCGGGGGTGGCGCCGCCGATGTCGGCGTGGTGGCCGCGCGACGCCACGTAGAACAGCACCTCCACCCCCTTGTCGTCGAACACCGGGGTGACGACGGTGATGTCCGGCAGGTGGGTGCCGCCGTGGTAGGGGTCGTTGAGGACGAAGACGTCGCCGGGGTTCATGGTGCCCTTGCGGCGGTCGATGATGGCGCGCACGCTCTCGCCCATTGATCCCAGGTGCACGGGCATGTGCGGCGCGTTGGCGATGAGGCCGCCGTCGCGGTCGAACAGCGCGCAGGAGAAGTCCAGCCGTTCCTTGATGTTCACCGAATAGGCGGTCTTCTCCAGGGTGAAGCCCATCTGCTCGGCGATCGACATGAAGAGGTTGTTGAACACCTCCAGCATCACCGGGTCGGCCTCGGTGCCGATGGCGACGCGCGCCGGGCGCGCCTCCACGCGCGTCAGGACGACGTGGTTCTTGCGCGTCACCTCGGCCATCCAGCCGGGCTCGACCACCGTGGTGGCGATCTTCTCCTTGATGACGGCGGGGCCCATGATGCGGTTGCCGGGCACCAGCTGGTCGCGGTCGTAGACCGGCGCCTGGTGCGCCTTGCCGCCGGTGTGCACGGCGACGGTGGCGAGGCGGCGCGGCAGCGCGCTGGTGGTCTGGCCGGGCGCGTCGGGATCGTCCACCGCGTCGGTGTGGCCGACGGCCTCCACCGACACCGCCTCCACCACCAGCGGCTTGCCGGCCATCATGAAGCCGTAGCGCTGGCGGTGCGCCGCCTCGAACGCCGCGGCCATGGAGTCGCGCGCGGCGAAGTCGACGACCAGCGGGGTGTCCGACCCCTCCACCTTCAGATGCGCCTTGCGCAGCACGGCAATGCGCGCCGGCTCCACGCCCTGGCGCAGCAGCTCCGCCCGCCCCTCCTCCGCCAGCGCGTCGAGCGCCTTGGCGAGTGCGGGCATGATCGACTCGTCCAGCCGCGCCTCCACCGCGCGCTCGCGGATCGCCACCGTGTCGGCGAGGCCGATGCCGTAGGCCGACAGAACGCCCGCGTGCGGGTGGACGAACACCTTGGTCATGCCCAGCGCGTCGGCGACCAGGCAGGCGTGCTGCCCGCCCGCGCCGCCGAAGCAGTTGAGCGTGTAGCGGGTGACGTCGTAGCCGCGCTGGACCGAGATCTTCTTGATGGCGTTCGCCATGTTCTCCACGGCGATCTTCAGGAAGCCCTCGGCCACGTCGTGCGGCGACAGGTCGCGGCCGGTCTTCGCCTTGATCTCGGCCGCCAGCGCGGTGAACTTCTCGCGCACCACGGCGGCGTCCAGCGGCTCGTTCCCCTGCGGTCCGAAGACGCGCGGGAAGAAGTCGGGGTTCACCTTGCCGACCATGACGTTGCAGTCGGTCACGGTGAGCGGGCCGCCGCGCCGGTAGCAGGCCGGGCCGGGGTTGGCCCCCGCACTCTCCGGCCCGACGCGGAAACGCGTGCCGTCGAACGTGCAGACGGAGCCGCCGCCGGCCGCCACCGTGTGGATGTGCATCATGGGGGCGCGCATGCGCACGCCGGCCACCATGGTCTCGAACGCGCGCTCGTACTCCCCGGCGTAGTGCGAGACGTCCGTGCTGGTGCCGCCCATGTCGAAGCCGATGACGCGGTCGAACCCGGCCATGCGCGCGGTGCGCACCGCCCCCACCACGCCGCCGGCCGGGCCGGACAGGATGGCGTCCTTGCCGTGGAAGAAGCGGGCGTCGGTGAGGCCGCCGTTGGACTGCATGAACATCAGCCGCACGCCGTCCAGCTCCCCCGCCACCTGCTGGACGTAGCGGTGCAGGATCGGCGACAGGTAGGCGTCGACCACCGTGGTGTCGCCGCGCCCGACGATCTTCATCAGCGGGCTGACCTCGTGGCTGACCGACACCTGCTCGAACCCCAGCGAGCGGGCGAGCGAGGCCACCTGCTTCTCATGGTCGGGGTGGCGGTAGCCGTGCATCAGCACGATGGCGCAGGCGCGGAAGCCGTGCGAGCGGGCGGTTTCCAGCTGCAGCCGCACGGTGCGCAGGTCGACGGGCTTCAGCACCGTGCCGTCGGCGCGCAGCCGCTCCGGCACCTCGATCACGCGGTCGTACAGCAGCTCGGGCAGGACGATGCGGCGGGCGAAGATGTGCGGGCGCGCCTGGTAGCCGATGCGCAGCTGGTCGGCGAAGCCTTCGGTGATCAGCAGCAGCGTCTTCTCGCCCTTGCGCTCCAAGAGCGCGTTGGTGGCGACGGTGGTGCCCATCTTTACCGCCTCGACCAGCCGGCCGGGGATTCGCTCGCCGTGCGTCAGGCCCAGCAGGTCGCGCATGCCCTGGATGGCGGCGTCGCGGTAGTGCTCGGGGTTCTCGGACAGCAGCTTGTGCGTGACCACCGAGCCGTCGGGGCGGCGCGCCACGATGTCGGTGAAGGTGCCGCCGCGATCGATCCAGAACTGCCAGCGGCCCTGCGTCGACGTCTCCATTCCCCGCTCCCTGCATAAGCTTTGCGAGCGAGTGTGGCGATTGGCACGCCCAGGTCAAGCGGTGCCGCGTGTTGGGCGCCGGAACGCAGACGTTGACAAGCCGCGCGCGCACGCCAAGCTTCTGGTCAGCCGCAAGGAGATCCGCATGCCGACGATGAACGTGTCCCTGCCGGATGATGCGAGCGACATCGTGACGCTGCGGCGCGCGGTGGGCATAGGGATCGAGCAGGCCCGCACGGGACAGCTTTCGAAGCGGTCCGTCGCCGATATCGCCGCGGCGGTTCAGAGTGAAGCGTTGTCCCACGCCCCCGTCGCCGCATCGGCGGCCAACAAGCTGGCGGTCAAGACTCCCTGAAAGACACGAAGATCAAAAGATCAAAAGATTTGAGGATCTTGCCTACCTTTCCGCTTTCCGGAAACGCCGCGGCCAAGCATGGCCTTATGATCTTTTGATCTTCTGATCTTCGTGTTTTCAACCCGCACGCCGTCCGCCAGCCGTACGCGCCTTGATCGACGAAATGCCGGCCCACCCCCTTGACCTTGGCCGCGGGAGCGCCTTCATTGTGCGCTCATGAAAGCCCGCATCGTCCGCATCGCGCTCGCCTCCCTGGCGGGCCTCGCCATCGCCGCCGGCATCGCCTGGTGGCAGGTGAAGAACGCCGAGACCGTCGCCACCTCCGGCACCGCGTCCGTCGGCGGCCCCTTCCAGCTGACCGACCACACCGGCAAGGCGGTGACCGACGCCGACTTCCGCGGGCGGCACATGCTGGTCTACTTCGGCTACACGTTCTGCCCGGACGTCTGCCCGACCGAGCTGTCGACCATGACGGTGGGACTCGACCGGATCGGGCCGCTGGCCGACAAGGTGCAGCCGGTCTTCATCTCCGTCGACCCGCAGCGCGACACCGTGGCGCACCTCGCCGAGTACGTGAAGCTGTTCCACCCCCGCCTGACCGGCCTGACCGGCACGCCGGAACAGGTGCGCGCCGCCGCCAAGGCCTACCGCGTCTACTACGCCAAGGCGCCGGGCAGCGGCGACAGCCCCGACTACCTGATGGACCATTCCAGCTTCCTGTACCTGATGGGGCCGCAGGGGAATTTCGTCACCGTCTACCCCGCCGGCACCACGCCCGACCGCCTCGCCGACGACCTGAAGAAGCGGCTGGCGGGCTGAGCCGACGTTGGGTTTTCACTGCGTTCAACCCAACCTACGGGGAACTTTCCGGTAGGTTGGGTTGAGGCGCAGCCGAAAACCCAACGGCACCCCGCGCCGGGATTCCACCCAATACCCTAGGCGTAACAATGTGTTGCAGCGCAGCACCCGCGGTTTCGGGGCGTGGAAGGGCAGTGTTATCAAGCACTTGCCGCAGAGGTTTTGCTTCTTGACAGGGTAGTGCCCTGTCCGTATGGTCTCGCCGCTTTCGCGTGGCGGCCAGCCAACGGGGGATCACGAAGCGACATGAGCGACGGGAAGCCCCCCCACTCCTTGGATGAGCTCGAAGCACGGTTGCGCAAGGCGCGGGACGCCCAGGCCGAAAAGGCCGGGCCCAGCCGGTTCGCCGGTGCCCCGCAGGGCCCCATCGGGGTCGCCTGGCGCATCGGCGTCGAACTCGTGGCCGCCATGATCGTCGGCGTCGGCGGCGGGTATCTGCTCGACCGCTGGCTTGGTACCGCGCCGTGGGGCCTTGTGGTTATGTTCTTTTTGGGCGCCGCGGCCGGCATTCTGAACGTCTACCGGGCCTTCACCGGGCTCGGCTACGCCACCGGCTACGGCCGGGAAGAAGACAACGGCCGCCCCGACGGCGACGGACATTGAGCGAGGACGACCTTGGATCCGCTGCACCAGTTCCAGATCAACCCCATCGTCCAACTCGTGATCGCCGGGTACGACGTGTCGTTCTCGAACTCGGCGCTCTTCATGGTCATCGCCGTGGCGCTGATCTACGGCGTGATGAAGCACGGCATGGCCAGCCGCGCCCTGGTGCCCGGCCGCCTGCAGTCGCTGGCCGAGATGTTCTACGAGTTCGTCGCCAACATGGTGCGCGACAACGCCGGCCATGACGCGAAGCCGTACTTCCCGTTCGT